>OHWC01000405.1_pt1 | contig 24530 bp, 25 predicted proteins | sample 1579541 | NCBI WGS metagenome assembly OHWC01 (sample SAMEA3882551, study PRJEB24775) | human gut metagenome | biome: human-associated habitat; feature: intestine environment; material: feces | place: Netherlands | collected 2009/2010
ATCAGGGCCGCCCAGACCGTACTGGACTGCACCCGCCGCTACCCGCTTACGCTGTATCTGGTGGATAACGCCAGCCCGGACGGCAGCGGCCAGCAGCTGACCGCCGCCGCCAAGGACGGCACCCTGCGCACTGCCCCCGGGCAGACGGTGCAGGTGCTCTGCCGGCTGGAGAACGGCGGCTTCGGCACTGGGCACAACACAGTGCTCTCGCTGCTGCACAGCCGGGTGCACTTTATCCTCAACCCGGATATCCAGCTGACGGCGGACACCCTGAGCGACCTTGCGGACTGGATGGCGGCGCACCCCGGCGTGGTAATGACCCGCCCGGGGCTGACCTTCCCGGACGGCAGACCCCAGCAGCTGCCGCTGCGCCGGTGCAATGTGCGCGCCATGGCCTACCGTCAGCTGCCCTGTCTGCGCTTCTGGGCAAAGTGCAACGACCGCTACCTGATGGCAGACAAAGACCTGACAAAGCCCACTGAGATCGAGTTCTGCACCGGCAGCTTTTCGGCGGTGGATACCGCTGCCTTCAAGGCCGTGGGCGGCTTTGACGAGGGGTACTTCATGTATGTGGAGGACGCCGACCTGACCCAGAAGATGCGCACCCGGGGCAAGGCGTATCTGGTGCCCCAGTACACCGCCATCCACGCATGGCACCGCGCGGCGCACCGCAGCCTGAAGCCTTTTTTGTGGCAGCTGCGCAGCCTGCTGCGCTACTTTTCCAAGTGGGGCTTTGCGTGGTAAAGGAGGTACTGCCATGAAGATGAGTGAAGTGCTGCTGATCAAGCTGGATACGAATGGATTTGAGCGTTTTTACAACCGGAAAATGCAGGAATGCGGCTGCACTGTGCTGCCGATCAGCGATTTCCGCCGGGAAAAATACGGCCTGAGCGTGCTGCGGCCGCTACAGCTCCGGCAGCTTACGCCGCGCTATCTGGCGCAGTATCGGCTGATCGTGCTGTTTGAGGAACCGGCACTGTTTTTGTACCTGAAAAAACGGATCGACCCGAGCCGGACAAAGCTGGTGCTCTGGAACTGGAATATCACCAATCGCACATGGCTGCGCGGAAATGCTCCGCTGCGCCGCCGCTGCGAAAACTGGACGTTTGATGCAGTAGATGCAAAAAAGTTTGGCTGGAAGCTGAACGAGCAGTTCTATTTTGCGCCGAAAGCACTGCCTGTCCGGGAAAGCGCAGACGGCAAAGCCGGTCTTACGGCGTTTTCAGCCTGTGTCGATAAGGGACGCTATCCCATGATGAAGGAAATGCGGGAGGCGCTGCGCAGGCAGGGCGTTGCCACGGATTTCTGTCTTGTAAGTGAGCCGCTCCGGCGGTATGCGGCTGAGGACGCCGCGTGGATCAAGACAAAAGGACTGCCGTACGAAGAGTTTTTGCAGCACACCATCCAAAGTGACATTGTGGTGGAGGTGGTGCAGAGCCGGCAGGTGGGCATTACCGTCCGGGCGCTGGAGGCAATGTTCTATCACAAAAAGCTGATCACGAACAACGCTGCGATCCGTAATACCCCGCTGTATCATCCGTGCAACGTCCTTATCTGGGAGCCGGGTGTGCAGGAAAAACTGCCTGCTTTTTTGCAGGCTGCGTATCAGCCGCTGCCGGAAGCGACGGAAAAACGCTACACCTTTGCAGCATGGCTGGATAACTTTTTGCAGCCGGGAGCAGCAGACTGAGTGCTGCCAAAGAAAAATACAGGAACGGCTTTTCCAGAGAATTTTTTCTGGAAGAGCCGTTCTTTCTTGCTTTTTCTGTATTTTCATAGTAAAATAAAGTGTACTGCTATCGTCTTTTGCAAAAATGCGGACGCGGCAGACCCAAAATTGTTTACAGCGGACGCAGCTCCGCTTTGAATCCATACAGGGCAGGGCGGATACGCCGCCGTGCCTTGTACAAGCTGCACAACTTTTTTATTTCATAATATAAGGAGTGCACAAAATGAAAGGTATCATTCTGGCCGGCGGTGCCGGCACCCGGCTTTATCCGCTTACGATGGTCACCAGCAAGCAGCTGCTGCCCGTCTACGACAAGCCGATGATCTACTATCCTCTGTCCACCCTCATGCTGGCGGGCATTCAGGACATCCTGATTATTTCGACCCCCACCGACACGCCCCGTTTCGAGGCGCTGCTGGGCGATGGCAGCCAGTACGGCATCCATCTGCAATATAAGGTCCAGCCGTCTCCGGACGGTCTGGCGCAGGCCTTTATCCTCGGCGAGGAGTTCATCGGCAACGACTGCTGCGCCATGATCCTCGGCGACAACATCTTCTACGGCAACGGTTTCTCCAAGATCCTGAAGACCGCTGTGGCCAACGCGGAGAACAAAGGTCGCTGCACCGTCTTCGGCTACTATGTGCCGGACCCCGAGCGCTTCGGCATCGTGGAGTTCGACGGAAACGGCAAGGTGCTCAGCGTCGAAGAAAAGCCCCAGCACCCCAAGAGCAACTACGCCATCACCGGCCTGTACTTCTACAACAAGGAAGTCGTCCGGATGGCAAAGCAGGTCAAGCCCTCCGCCCGCGGCGAGCTGGAGATCACGACCCTGAACGATATGTACCTCAAGCAGGATGAGCTGGACGTCCAGCTGCTGGGCCGTGGCTTTGCATGGCTGGACACCGGCACGATGGACAGCCTCGTGGAGGCAGCGGACTTTGTGCGGATGATCGAGAAGCGTCAGGGCATCAAGATCAGCGCCCCCGAGGAGATCGCATTCAAGTACGGCTGGATCGACCGCGACACCCTGCTGGAAAGCGCCGAGCGCTACGGCAAGAGTCCCTACGGCCAGCACCTCAAGAATGTGGCTGACGGCAAACTGAAGTATTAAGAGAGGCGGTATCCGCATGAAAATCATTGTTACCGGCTGCAAGGGCCAGCTTGGCACCGAGATCATCAAGCAGCTCCGGGAGGGCCGCAGCGAGCTTGGCCCTCTCCCTGAGAAGCTGATGAACGCCACGGTCATTCCGGTGGACCTGCCGGAGCTGGACATCACCAACTATAAGATGGTGGACGACTTCATCCGCCGCCAGCGCCCGGATGTCATCATCAACTGCGCCGCCTTCACCAACGTGGACGGCTGCGAGGTGAACCATGACACCGCTTTCAAGGCCAACGCCATCGGCCCCCGCAATCTGGCGCAGGCCGCCACCAAGACCGGCGCACGGCTGGTGCACGTCTCCACCGACTATGTCTTCTCCGGCCGTGAGAACGGCGGCATCCCGCAGGATGAGGCCACCATCCCCGGCCCCATCAGCGCCTACGGCTCCACCAAGCTCATGGGTGAGAAGTACGTCGAGCAGTTCTGCCACCGCCACTTTATCGTCCGCACCGCATGGCTCTACAGCTACTACGGCAAGAACTTCGTCAAGACCATCGTGAACGCGGGCCGAAAGTTCGGCAAGCTGGAGGTCGTCAACGACCAGTGCGGCAACCCCACCAACGCCGTCGATCTGGCCCACGAGATCTTACAGCTCTGCGTCACCCACGAGTACGGCCTGTACCACTGCACCGGCGAGGGCATCTGCTCCTGGTATGATTTCGCGTCTGAGATCATCCGCCTGTCCGGCGTGGACGCTACCGTGGCCCCCTGCACCAGCGAGGAGTACAAGTCGAAGCACCCGGACAGCGCCGACCGCCCCAAGTGGAGCGCTCTGGACAACCGGATGCTCCGCTGCACCGTCGGCAACGATGTCCGCGACTGGAAGGACGCGCTGGCCTGCTTCTTCGAGCACTGGGACGGCGACAACGGAATGAAAGCTTAATTGGCTTTTGTGAGGAAAAAGATTATGTTTAACCAGTCAGAAAAGAAACTGAAAATATGGGCGACGATTCAAGGCGCATTTTTCAGCGTTGTTGCGATTGCTTTGGGCGCGGTTGTTTATTCTACCGCAGCTACTACAGATAATAATGCGGGAGGATTACTGCTCGGGGTAATCGTTGCAGTTGTTGTTTGGTTTTTGTCGATGCTTTCTGTATGGACGTTGTATTCATTTGCGGATTTAGTGGAGTATACAAAAGCGAACAATGAAATTCTGGCTTCAATGGACTCGACACTGGGTCAGATTGCAGATTGTCTGTCTACTGGTGAAAATAATGAAAATGCGGAGTAATTGCAGAAAATAAAAGAGGAAATTTATGAAAAAATATCTTATCACCGGCTGTGCCGGTTTTATCGGTTCCAACTTCGTGCATTATATGCTCAAGAAGTACCCTGAAATTTTGCTGGTCAACCTCGACAAGCTGACCTATGCCGGCAACCTTGAGAACCTGAAGGACGTTGAGGGCGACCCCCGCCACGTCTTTGTGCAGGGCGACATCTGCGACAAGGAGCTGGTCGAGAGCCTGTTCGCAAAGTACGATTTCGATTACGTCATCAACTTTGCCGCGGAGAGCCACGTGGACCGCTCCATCAAGAACCCGGAGATCTTCGTCCAGAGCAACGTCATGGGCACCGTGAACCTGCTGCAGCGCGCCAAGGAAGCTTGGTACGACGCCGAGGCAAAGACTTGGAAGGAAGGCAAGAAGTACCTACAAGTCTCCACCGACGAGGTCTACGGCGCTCTGGGTGCCGAGGGCTTCTTCATGGAGACCACCCCGCTGTGCCCCCACAGCCCCTACTCCTCCTCCAAGGCCAGCGCCGATATGTTCGTCATGGCCTTCCATGACACCTACGGGATGCCCATCAACATCACCCGCTGCTCCAACAACTACGGTCCCTACCAGTTCCCGGAGAAGTTGATCCCCCTGATGATCAACAATGTCAAGCACCACAAGCAGCTGCCCGTCTACGGCGACGGAATGCAGATTCGCGACTGGCTGTACGTTGAGGATCACTGCAAGGCCATCGACATGGTCTGCAACGGCGGCAAGATCGGCGAGGTCTACAACGTCGGCGGCCACAACGAGCGCCCCAACATCTTCATCGTCAAGACCATCATCGAGCAACTCCACGACCGCCTGAAGGATGACGGCATCAGCGAGGACCTCATCAAGCACGTCGCCGACCGTCTGGGCCACGACCGCCGCTACGGCATCGACCCCACCAAGATCAAGAACGACCTCGGCTGGTACCCGGAGACCCCCTTCGAGAAGGGCATCGTCCTGACGATCGACTGGTATCTCGACCACGAGGAGTGGATGGAGCACATCACCAGCGGCAACTATCAGAAGTACTACGAGGAAATGTACAAGAATAAGTAAGCTTGTACCCGCCCTCAGCGCATAAACCAAAAGGAGCACTCCCCTGCACGATGCAGGGGAGTGCTCCTTTTCTATAGGAAACTGTTTAATAGGGTGATGGTGTTACCACCGGATTATTACGTTCTGATATGCAATCACTTGGAGAGAGTCGTAGTCTTCCATTTCAAAGACCACATTAGATGCAAACAGGAACGATTTCGTCTCACCGGGAGCTAAATTAGTAATAGTATCTGTATAATCAGCAAGGTAAGGCTTGCCGTCTTTTATGTAATAAAGGTCAACGTTAACGGCCATCATATTGATAGAACTGGTGTTTGTGATTTTGCCGGTGTAAGTGACACTACCACTAGAGCTTTCAGTTCGCGTAAAATCGGATACCACCAGTGCGGAATGCTTGGCAAGGACTTTGTCATCATGCACAAGAACGCCTTTAGGTGAGAATTCGTAAGTGTAGGTGCAGCTGGCTGCTGCGGTTCCTTCGGTGGGCTTCCAAGTACCAAAAGTAATGGTATCGCCTGCGGGAATAGGAGGAAGCGTTAATTTTAGAGTACCCAAAGAATTTCCGGCGGAGTCTTTATAGGTAAAGGTGAGGCTGCCGTCTGTAAAATCGTTGACCATGTTTGGATTGGTGGCAGTAAAGCAGAAATAATTCTGGTAAGTGTTGTCACCAAGGTAATTGGAAAAAACAGAATTGTAGGTAATAACAGGGACTACCGATGGAAGCGTTGCACTGTCGGTATCAGAATCGCCGGGCTTGGTGGTATTGCTGTTACCGCTATTATTGTTATTATCGTCCGAGGGTGTACTCGTCGAGCCGCTGCTCGAGGAAGCAGGGGGATTCGGATTGGAAGGGGTAGGAGACGATGAATCGGAACAACCGGTCAAAAGTGTACAGAGCATCGCGGCAGATAAAAGAAGGGCCGCAAACTTTCTTTTCATGAAAATTCCTCCTTAAAAATGGTTTATAACAAAATCGCGTTTTGATTCTGTTACTATCTAAATTGTATCACAATAAATCCGATATCACAAGAAAGATGTTTGAAAAAATCTAACAAAAATCGCAACTGTATTAGGTACAATATGCTAAAAGGATGGTGGCAGATTGTGCACGATGAGATTGAGTATGAAAAGTGGTTTCCTCAACGTTTGACCCAGTTGCGGATGCGCAAGGGCGTTTCGGCACGGGATATGAGTTTGTCTATTGGGCAGAATACCGGCTATATCAATAGTATCGAAAGCGGGAAGAATTTCCCGACGATGAAAAATTTCTTCTACATCTGCGAGTACCTCCACATCACGCCCAAGGAATTTTTCGAAGACGGCTCCGCTGACCCGGAGACGATTCGGAAGATGGTGGAAAACCTGAAACGATTGGATGGGGAGCAGGTGGATGCACTCTCCAAAATCGTGGAGGGGCTGGCAAAATGAAAACGGACAAAGAAAAACGACCTCTGCAAGAAGCTTTGCAGGGGTCGTTCGCTTATTTCTGGGGAAAACTCAGCCGAGGCTCACGCCCATGCGTCTTGCGACGGTGAGCAGCTCGCAGCCTTCGGGGACATTGCGGGTCTTACCGGCGATGTCCTCCAAGCGGTTGGCGGTGACGTGGCCGTTGAGCAGGGCCACGGTGACACCGTAGCGCTCGATCTCCACGAGCTTAGCGGCGTAGCTGCCGAACTGGGTGGCCAGCACGCGGTCATACGCGCTGGGGCTGCCGCCGCGCTGCATGTGGCCGGGGATGCAGACGCGAGTCTCCATTCCGGTCTTCTTCTGGACGGCGGCGGCGATGCGGTTGGTGGCGGTGGTGTAGCCCGCCTCGGCGCGCTTGGCGGTCCACTCCTTCCGCTTCATCTTGGCCTCTTCCTCGTTCATGGCACCCTCAGCCACCGCGATGATGGAGAAGTTGGAGCCCTTCTTGGCGCGGCGCTCTACGGCGTCGCAGACGCGGTCGATGTCGTAGGGCATTTCGGGCAGCAGGATGATATCCGCGCCGCCCGCGATGCCGGAGTAGAGGGTCAGCCAGCCAGCCTTGTTGCCCATGATCTCGATGCACATCACGCGGCTGTGGCTGCCTGCAGTGGTGTGGATGCGGTCGATAACGTCGGTGGCGATGTCCACAGCGGTGTGGAAGCCGAAGGTGACGTCGGTGCCGTAGATGTCGTTGTCGATGGTCTTGGGCAGACCGATGATGTTCAGCCCCTCCTGCGAGAGGAGGTTGGCGGTCTTGTGGGTGCCGTTGCCGCCGAGGCAGAGCAGACAATCAAGCTTTGCGTCCTTATAGGTCTTCTTCATGGCCGCGACCTTGTCGATCTTGTCCTCTTCGACCACCCGCATCAGCTTGAAGGGGGTGCGCTTGGTGCCCAGAATGGTGCCGCCCAGCGTCAGGATGCCCCGGAAGTCGTCCTCGTTCATCTCTTTGTAGTCGCCGGTGATGAGGCCGTGGTAGCCGTTCAGGATGCCCACGATCTCCACATTGTCGCCCATCCGGGCATACAGCGCCTTGGCCACGCCGCGGATCGTGGCGTTCAGGCCGGGGCAGTCACCGCCGGAGGTCAGGATGCCAACACGTTTTTTCATCTTGCAAAATCCCTCTTTCCTCTGATCTTCCCGCATTGCGGGAGCAGGTTGTTACTATTAGAGTATTCCCAAAGGGGGCCGGTGTCAAGAGCGGGGGAGAAAAAACTGTTCAAATCTCGGCTCCGATAAACAAAAAGGGGGGCTGTTGCACGGACTTCTAGCCTTGGGTAACTTTCATTTTCCAGTCTCCTCACACTGTTGCTGCCCCATTGCCGTAGTCGCACCTTCTGCCACGCCCTCTGTGCTCTCCGGCATGAGCAAAATTCAACGCTGGTCGCAGAACAAACCGCTATGTCTAGTATCAATTGCTTTCTTTGTATCAATATATAGCATTTTGAGAGAAAGAAAGGAGTGCCATCGGGAATAAACATCCGTTTGGACACGAGGCAATCTTCCCAGAAAACAAAAAAGGCAACCCAACGGGTCGTCTTTCCTTCCTGCTGATCTCTCAGCTCGTTGGAAAACAACCTAGTTGGCTGCTGCATTTTCTATTCATTTTTTTCTGCGACTGCGGAGCCTAACCGTTTCTTTTCTATTGGAGAATGACGGATGATTATTAACACAGTAATCAAAAAAAGGAGTACTACTGAATACAGGCGGAATCTTGTTTGAGAACAGCCCAAACGCTAGTAAACCTTTATATAAGTCATCCGCTGAAATCTCATCCATAAAATCTGCATATTTTTCCCCCATATGTAGGCTCCTTATGCTTTACATCACAATGTCATATCGTTCTAGCCAGAGAATATTTTTCATTTGCTCCGTTGCCTTCCATTCTCCACGTAGAGACAGCATTTTTAAACGGCGGAGTCACGCCTATATAAGTCATCCGCTTTGCATGGCTATTTTTTCTTGACCAAAGGGCTTTCCGTTCGCCCTTTGGTATCCTTCGGCTCTCCTTTTTCACTTATGCAAAAAACTTATCTTCCAACATCAGGCACAGGCAATGATAGATAGGCAAATGCAGTTCCTGAATCATATAGGTCTCGGTCTGCGGAGCCTTGATGCACACATCGCTCATATCCTTCAGTTTGCTGTCCTTTGCTCCCGTCAGTCCAATGACCTTCATTCCCTTAGCGTGTGCGGTTGTCGCCGCATACAGCACATTTTTACTGTTACCACTGGTGGAAATGCCAAGGAACACATCCCCGGATTTACCGTAACCATTAACCTGCTGTGCGAAGCAGAGTAGTGGTTCACAGTCATTCATATAGGCCGTGGACAGGGCGGGATGACCATCCAGTGCAATTGCAGGAAGTGCCCCCTGCAGATTTTCTGCCAAAACAGAACCAAGCTCCTGATTTTCTTCAACCAGTTTTTCTGCGAAATCTGCTTCAGGCTTACGAGGCAGTTTGAAACCCTTCATCAGCTCACCAACGATATGCTCCGCATCTGCTGCAGAACCACCATTGCCAGCCACAAGAAGCTTTCCACCATTCTTATAGGACTCCTCCAGCAAAAGGTATGCGGCAACAATATCATTCTTCGCCGATTCTAAAGAAGGGTATCGTTCCATCAACAAGTCGATATGTCTCATCAATCGGTTATCCAGTTCACGCATAGTAGTACTCCCCCTCTTATTTCAGGTACTGTTCTACAAAGTCCTTCAAAGACGATACCGTCACAGTTTGTCCGCAGGACTCAGAGCCAATCAAAGCAGTCTGACATCCGGCATTCTGACCCGCCTTGATATCATTTTCCCCATCGCCAATCATCCAAGACTGCGACAGATCAATGTTAAAATCCCGTGCTGCATTCAGCAGCATTCCAGGTTTCGGTTTGCGGCAATTACAGTCAAACTTCAGTTCTGGGCGCTCCCCTTCATATCCCTTATGCGGATGGTGTGGGCACAAGTAGATGGCATCCAGATATGCGCCTTCTTTGCCTAGAAGTGTCTCCATTTTGTTGTGAATCACTTCGAGTTCTTCAAAGGACACTTCCCCACGGGCAATCACAGGCTGATTCGTAACAACAATTGCCAAATAACCGGAGGCGTTGATCATTTTGATTGCATCTGCAACGCCGTCCATCAACTCAAACTCGGCTATGTTCCGTAGGAAACCAACATATTTATTGATTGTACCGTCCCGATCAAGGAACACCGCTTTCTGCTTGTTCTTCAGATTCTTACCAGAAACACGACCAGTCTTGTAATCCTCGCATACAGAGTAATAGCGTTCAGGCGTACCCATGTCCTTCACATACTCCGGACTATCGTAGCAGAACATCTTTCCGGTACCTGCCAACGGCTTAAGGAGCTGCCGATCCAGGTCAACCTTGATGGGTTTTCCGTTCTCTCCAACGGTGCCAACCTTGTCCGCATCAATTCCTGACCGCTCCAAGATAATTGGATTGATTACATGAAGTCCTGCATTCACACGGTTGCGGTAGTATTCCGGTCGTTCATCTTCCTTCGCCAGCCATTGCTCGACAGCTCCATTTTTATCAGCAATAATGAGTCCGCTATCGTAGGGATGGCTATTTGGATGCGTGAAAAGAGTAACCACACCGCCATGCTGCTTATGAAAGGCTACGAACCGATTGAAATCCACATCGAACACAGCATCAGCATTCAACAACAGAAAATCCGAATCCAACTTGTCCTTGATTTTGAAAAGTGCACCGGCATTGCCCAAAGGTTCCTTTTCAAGATAGTATTCAACATGAACACCGAAGGGCTTCCCTGTTGCCGGAGATATACCTGAGCCATCTCCGAAATAGTCCATGATGATGTTTCCGAGATGAGAAACGGTCAAAATAATGTCTTTGAATCCTTGGTCACGCAGACACTCCAGCTCATGTTCCAGAACAGGCTTTCCTTCGATTTTTATCATCGGCTTGGGGATATCACTGGCAACAGAGGAAATCCGGGTGCCCCTGCCGCCTGCCATTATTACTGTTTTCATCTCATCACTCCAATTTTTGCAAATACTTAATTAGCGTTTTCTTGTCGCTTGATTATATATGTTTCCTTTAGGCCATGGCATACCGTATAGAGCGGTATCCAACCTAGGGCCTTCAGTTTAGTTGTATCCATTAAGGCAAATGTAGCCTTTGACACCGCTGAGTCATCTTCGATTTCAAATTTCACTTTCTGATCCGAAAGGCTCGCAAGATACTCAGCATATCCTCGAAGTGTTTTTCCATCATCATCATCGGATATATTGTAAGCCTCACCGTCTATTCCATCCAGAAGAACTTTGATGAGTGCGCTTACCGCATCTGCAATATAGACATAAGAGTATCGTTGTTCGCCATGGCTTTTCATCACAATCTCATCACCTAAGACTGCTTTGTCCATGAATTGGCTCATCGCCTTTGTATCTTTTTTCTTGTCCGGACCAAAAACTCTTGCAAGTCTTACAATGACAGCATCGATTCCGAACCGTTGACGATAAGATTGTGTCAATGCTTCACAGGTACGCTTTGCTTCGTTATAGCCAGCTCTTGCTTGATTACAGTCAATGTATCCGCAATAGTGTTCGTCCATTGGTTTCTCAGTACCTTGACCGTATATTTCAACACTTGATGCAAGTAAAAAACGAGCCTTTTTCTCAGATGCTAGTTTCAGAAGATTATTGCAGCCATCAATATTTGTCAAAATCGTTCCAATTGGATCTTCTGCATACTGTTTCGGATGCGTGTTAGATGCAAGATGAAGAATAAAATCCACAGGACCTGCATATCCTATAGGGTTGCAAACATCGGTTGCCAAGTTCTCCAAATAATCATCAGACACTCCTCCTCTTCGGGAAAGTGAAACAACCTTAATTTTATTTCCGAAATAATCTACTCGATAGCGCAAAACCTTGATCAGAAACGATCCTATAAAACCAGTCCCTCCTGAAATTAGTAGAACCTTATTATTAAATCGACTCCAATCATATGGTAGTGACGCGACTCGTTTCACCGATTCCACTTCAAGTTTCGTCATTTTATCCATTCCTCATTCTTGGCACTCAAGAGAGCCTTAAAAATCTCAATATCCTCAACTGTCGTGATTTTGAGGTTTTTCTCAGAACCCTTAGAAAAATACGTTTTCTTTCCCAGAGCTTCCATCAACGAGCATGAAGCCGCCGTGTTCGTAATGCCAAGTTCTTTTGCCCTCATGTGGGCATCCCACAAATCGCTCAATCTATAAGAATGCGGTGTCTGCGTTCTTTGAAGATTTTCGCGTGGAATAGATTTGTCCGAATCCATCTTATTTTCAGAAACAAAAACAACCTCAGTGCATGGAATTGCTGCTACAGCTGAGCCATATTGTTTTTGTTTAACAAGATTATCAGTGATAATATCCTGACTAATCATCGGACGATTACCATCATGGACAATCACAACATCGTCGTCCTTATGATTCTCTCGAATAGCTTTCAAACCGTTGAAAATCGATTCCTGACCGGTAGCACCACCTGTTACAACATACTTCAGTTTCGTTATATTAAATTGCTTTGCATACGCCCAGAGGATTTGATCCCATCCTTCCAAAATAGCGACACAAATCTCATCAATATTAGGGTGCTGCTGGAAGGCTTCCAACGTATAGATAATGATTGGTTTATTATCAACATTTAGAAACTGCTTTGGAATATCCTGATGAGTGCGTGAACCAATACCACCCGCGGTCAAAATTGCAATATTAGCCATATTAATATCCTTTCTTACGTCTGACATTTTGTATCTGGATTTTATTTCATTTTCGCAATGAGAAAATCAGAAACATCTTCTGATGCATTTCCTCCAGGAACCAGTCCCAACAAGTTTTGGAAGCTGTCAACCTTATTTGTGTACTCATTTTCATTAAATGAACAGATGTTATGTATAAGTTCCTTTGTGGTGGTTGAAACGCTAAATGGCAGATTTTTCAAATCAAAGAGGTATCCACGTTCTTTTGCGTAATCAGCAATATCGCTAGCATAAATTAGAACGTTTTTGCCCGCAATCATTCCATCAAACATACAGCTGGAATAATCTGTGATTAAAAAATCACTAGCCAAGATTAAATCATTAATCTCGGAATACTGAGTACCATTCAGAATATCACTACCATATTGAATTGTTCCATCTTCATTTTTAATATTCGGATGAAGCCGAAGAATAAATTTCCACTTACGCCCAGTTTCTTCACTTAAAGCAGAAATAACGCTTTTATAGTTCATATCATACGGTTCCACGCTCCCATTCGCGCGAAATGTAGGTGCATATAAGATGAAATGCGTTTCTGTTGGAACATTGTAAAAGGAACATATTTTTTCATGGAGATTCCCTGTATTTCTATACAGTAAATCTTCCCTCGGAAGTCCTTTTTTCAATATTTCACCATCATACCAAAAGTATTCTCTGTATAAATTCTCTTGCCAGTCAGAGTTAGCAAGAAATAGGTCAGCCATTTTCGAATCATTTATTGCTGAGTCTAAATATTTTTTACTCAAGGTATCTTCGCATGCTTTTTCACCCGCTTTAAGTCCAATTCCAGCATGCCACGTTTGGACATAATATTGTTCCTTTCTTTTTACACACCACTCTCGCTTTCGGGAGTTATCTATCCAACATTTTGCAGTTGCAAGTTCGTACAAAGCTTTTATAGATGTGCTTTTCACAACACGGCAACCCTCTATTTTTACATTTTTATCCTGCATAAGCCACACAAAGTCATAATCAGGGTATTTTTTTCTCATAGCATCATAGATGCATTTTGGATTATCGCTTTCATATGCTCCATAAAAACTTTGAAAAACTATTTTATTCTTTTTAATTGGGACTAGACCAAACAATTTCATCAAGCAATAGCCAACATTTCCAAACACAGTAGCATACATTTTCACACCTCGTATTATTTGCAGCTATGAAGGTACTTGTTTAAGCAACTACCAGCAATGTAGCATATCTTTTTCAATTCTCTACAATACAAGCTCAAATAGATGATTATTACAATAACTTGCAAACTATAACTTTCACAATAAATCATTATTGAAGCTTGTATTGTCAGAAGAATCCACGATACAAGCATTTTGTTTTTATTTGATTGAACAATTTTTCCAATTAAAGCTCTATCTCTAAGCAGATATATCGCAAAACTCGAAATGAGTGTTGCGATTGCAGCCCCTTGCGGACCAATCGAATATACCAAAGTAATATTTAAAACTACATTTACCCCTGCACCATAGAACGTCGATTTTCCCAATGTCTTTGAATTTTTGTCTGCGCACAAGATCGGTCCAAGCACCCCAGATACAGAATTCAAAACACCACTCACTAACAGGAACGGGACATATTTCCATGCCTGGTAAAACTCATTTGCATATAAAAATCTCGCCAACAACTTCGTTGTGACTATAAGACTCATACACGTTATTCCCATTGTCATGTTGACGAAATTCATCATTTCTCCGTAAAAGTGCTTTGAATCATTAGAGTATTCTTTGATTGCAGAGATTTGCCACGCTTGAATAAAAATTTGTTGAACTGTTGCCAGTATTGTAGGAATCTTATATGCCACAGAAAATATACCATTAACTGCCGCTCCACATATAAATGTTACTGCATAACGGTCCAATGCGTTATTCATCCACCACCCAACCGAATTTAGTATTAGCGGTGCAGAATACTTAGTCATCGAAATCTGTACATGTTTTGCTGAATCTCTGTTAATGCGTCCCCAGACATTCATTTTGGAAAAAAGTATCACAGCCGGAATTAATTGACTGAGTATACTTGAAAGGAAGAATCCTATAATTCCAAGCTTAAAATATAGAAGAAACACTATATTTCCGAATATCATTACCACCGTACTTATGATACCGGCTACGGCAATACATGTAACCTTTTCAAGACCTTTTGCAATCGACGATGTATATTGGTAAAGCACCGTAGAAAAGAACAATGCAATCGTCATTATTACATAGTTATTCAACATAGGAACGAAGTTAGTGATTCGATTACAAATGGCAACAACAATAAAAAAGATCAAACCTATACAACAATATTTTGCTCCAATGGTTACAACATCATTCTCTTCTATATTCTTATCCATTAAATACCGAACAACAGCTTCACAAATATTCACTGTAAAAATTGGTATCAGCAATTGGATTGTTGTACTAATAAGATCATATGACCCATACTCTTCTGTTGTTAATGCTCTTGTATACAATGGAACAAGCAAAAATGCTAGAATTTTTGATGAAAAATTGCTAATTGCTAGAATTCCCGTGTTTTTCACTAAATATGAATATCGATTTTGCATATCATCTTTCCTCATCAGGTTTCCACAATCAACGCAGAAGCCCTCGCCTTTTTATTCTCTAGAAAAACAACCCACTATGTTTCGTCACAATTGTTTCCCCGTTAATCCTTTTCCTCAATACTATTCCACCTTTTTTATAATATGAATTATGAAAAATTTGAAATATCCAATTTTCTACGCACAAAATACCCCTCTAATAATTGTTAATACAATCACATAGAAATTGTCCAGCAGTATATTTTCAAACCATCCAGAAAAATCAACGTTGTACTGCATTGGCCAAATCTGAAGTAAAACACCAAGCACCGCAAAGATGAATACTAAATTCTTCGATAATTTCAAAGAATTTTTGTCACCCCTTTTTTCCATGAAAAGGGGTACAAAAACAGCCCCCATCGATACCACACTTGCCGCAGAAAAACGCCAATAATGCGGTGTTGTAAACCACGAGCAGGAAAGTGTTAAAATTGAAAGAAGAAATGTATATGAAACAATCTTTATGTGTTTTTCTTTTATTTGCTTGAAAGCTCTAAAACATATTAAATATATAACGAATACCGCAAACGCAATCATTACGAACCGATTTAACTTCTGGTACTTGCTCGATGCAACTTGCCGAGCCCATGCTGTGTCATTTTTATCGTGTAAATACCAATACCCTTTTAGAATTAACAATCTAAGGACAGCTCCAAAGCTCCCCCCAAAAGGAATAGAATCAATATACGTATAAAGCGTATCTATTAATATTGGAAGCAAACTTACAATTGCTAAAAAAAGTACTTTTGCTTTTACGGTAAGCAACAAACCAATCCGTAATAAAACGAGAATAATCGCCGAACTATGTATAAACACAGGCAAAATATATAGTATCAAAACGAACGGGTTTCTTTTTTTCTTTACTGTATCCAGATAAACTGCTAATACAATCAACGAAAATGCTGTAACATTTCGGACGTTTGATATAATACTAAAAAAGGGCAACATACATACTTGAATGGAAATCACTGTTGGAATAGTAGTTTGCGCATTATATTCTTCTGCAATATCACACGTAATATAGAATGCCACTCCGTATACGATACATCCAGCTATCATCGGTAAGAGATGCACAACACCCAAGCGACCTACAATCCAAAATACTACTTCAATAACCCAGAGCCCCTCGTACTCTCCGTGACTGCCCTTATAGCTGAATATTTCGTAAAACGGAAGTCTTCCAACTTCGGTTGCCACCTGAAAATATCGATCCAAATCTATTTCTGCTTTTGATTGCATCCCGTATGAAACCATTCCGATTGCCAATATTAACCAAGGCAAATATTTTCTCCATCTCTGAGGGGCAGAATTCATTCCAATCACGGAATATAATAGGAGCAGTGGTGTAAATCCCAGAAAAAGGGAATATGCAAAATAAATCATCCAAATCTCCTTGTTATCGCAACCATCTTACAATAGTCCTGTACAGCCAATAACTATTCTTTATCATCCAAACAATACAACCATACTTCACTTCACAAACTGCCTTATCCGGACGGTACTCTTTTATTACTTTCTTCGCACACATTATTTCATGGTTGAATTCCACTTCTTTTTGTTCCATGATACAATCATTGATTAGTCTTACTGCTATTCTCATTTCCGCATAATCAATGAACTTTTTAAATGCAACCGCATCAGCTCCCAAAAACGCTTCAACCTCATCTTGAAAACTCAATATTTCAAATCTTTTGGCTGAAAGATTTGATTTCATGATACCGTTTTCATTGATACGATAGAAATAAATATATTCTGGAATACAAGCAATTGCATTTGCTCTCCATATATTTTTATATGTAGTAAGATTATCTTCGTTAATTCGTCCTTTTGGATACTCGATTCCTACGAAGCAATCCCTTTTGTACAATTTTGCCCATGCCATAACTTCAACTGTTTTCTGCTGCAGGAAGCACTCGATAGCCTCATTCCTAGTGTATACAACTTCTGGCTTCTTCCGCTTTTTCCCGATGTTTTCGATTATTTCTGTAGCTTCACCTTGTACTATATCCACACCATATTTTTTCAAAGCCTTGTACAGAATTTCAAGATAGTTATCAGCTATAGCATCGTCACTATCAACAAAGGTTATATACTCTCCGCTAGCAACTCTTAGGCCAGCATTTCTTGCGTCAGATAATCCGCCGTTCGTTTTATGAATTACTTCTATTCGTGCATCTCTTTTCTTGTAGTTATCACACATTTCTCCGCATCGATCCGGAGATCCATCATCAACAAGAATCAATTCAAAATTACTGTAAGATTGTCTCAAAATGCTCTCTACACACTCATCCAGGTATTCTTCAACCTTATAAACAGGTACTATCACGCTAATTTTATCAACACTTATATTCATTGCTTTTCACATTTTCGTATGCTGTTTCTTGTATATTTCCCATTCTAGTTTTGGTGAAATAGTACACAGGAGCATTGACATTTTTCCAGAAATACTTCCTATATCTCCCAGAATATATCTTATGCATCCTTTGCGAATCATTTTCTTTAATCGAACTATTTCCTTCTCTTCTTTGTAATCGCACGAAATCATTGTTCTTAATGTAGCAACGGCAGCTTTGTCCCTGCGTTGCTTCCATGCATTCTGTACTTCCTTGTTCTGCATTAGATATTGCTCGGCTCTTTCCAATGCAATAATTTCGGTAAAGTCCTTCTGTCTAGGTGGCTTATGTCCATATCTTCCGAGGGTCGCTCCTTCACTACACACCCTATAGTGATAACCCGCATATTCCAATATAGTGAGGGATGTCGTCACATTTGAAAGATACATAATACTAAAGAGTTCATCCTCACAAATTGCAATATCCTCGCAATACTTGATATGATTCTTGCGAACCACATTAAGGTCAAACATTTTTGCTACTGCGAAGCCTCCTATACCCTTACTTGAAAATACCGATATTTGAGCTTCACCTACTGTTACTCTTGTTATAACGTCAGACTTTATAGATGATTTATTATTGAGAACTAGGTGTCCAGCAACGAATGCGCCCGGTTCCATATACGCAACCATGCGTCCTATATAGTCCGGCTCAACCCAATCGTCGGAGTCAATAAACGTAATGTACTCTCCATTAGCTTTTTTAATTCCAAGGTTCCTTGATGCGGAAACCCCTGAATTCCTTTGATGAAAAGACCTGACTTTATCAAAACTATTTGCGTAACTATCACAAATTAATCCGCTGGTATCTGTTGACCCGTCATCGATTAGTATTAGTTCATAATTTTCATATGTTTGAGCCAAAATCGAATCCACACACGCTTTTAGATAATTTTCGACATTATACACTGGGACTATAATGCTTACCATTTTTATCCTCAATTCGTTATTTTTCTTTTGTATTCTTCAAAAAGTCCAATCACCTTACAGGGAACACCTGCTGCAACAGTTCCATCTGGAATATCTTTATTCACAAGACTACCAGCTCCGATAATCACATTATTTCCAATGTTCACATCATATAAGATTGTACTGTTCGCACCTACAAAAACATTATCGCCAATCAAGATTGGTCCTTTACGTTCTTGATAGTTCGAATTTTTATCCATGTACCGAAACATCAATGCAGTGATATCGTGATTTACAAAAGTAACACCGCTCGCTATATGAACATTCTCTCCAAAGCTAATCATGTAAGGCTCTGTTCCAAAATTCCATGGTTGGAGGTAGCAATGCTCCCCCATTGATTTAAAATAATTCTTTTTCTTCAAGTATTCAGCTCGTGCATACCCCCCTTTATAAAAATTCGGAATAATGTAAAATATCTCTTTAAGCGTCCCATTTTCTATTCCTCAATTCTTCGGTTCATACATTTCCGGCGAATAGTGGATTACCCTCGTACCGCCATCCTCAAATTCAAACGGAATATTCATCAAGTCTCGCATTGCCCATCGGACAGAATCCTGTCTCTCAGGCTGCACATAAAACACTAAAAACCCACCGCCACCGGCGCCGAGTAGCTTTCCCCCAAGTGCTCCTGCCGCCATGCCTTTCGCATAGAGTTTATCAATGCTGTTGGTAGACACCGCTGCACCCGTCTGACGCTTCAGTTTCCATGTATGATCAAGCATCCGACCAAAATCATCGAGGTCAGTGTTCTTGTCCGTCAGAACACGCTCCGCATCATCAACGAGTGCAAGCATCTCCTTAAGTTGAGCAGTCTTATCCTGCTTACCTACAGCGTTCGCTTTCTGCACATCGGAAGAGAAACGGGTAAATCCCGTAAAGAACATCATCAGATTCTTATTAAGCTGTTTTTTTCGCTCCGGCGAAATAATAACAGGCAATACTTCATAGCCGTCTGCATTGAAGTTGATGCGGTTGAAACCACCAAAAGAAGCCGCAATCTGATCTTGCCAGCCACCTGCCTCCTGGCACAGGTTGCGCTCAAGATAGATAGCTTCATCCGCTAGTCTTTTCTTATCAGCATACTTTCCCTTGAGCGCATAGAATGCATTCAGCATTCCAACAGCGAAGGAACTGGATGTTCCCAAACCAGAACGAGCCGGGAGATCAGCCTCATATGTAAGACGAATCTCATGCATATCCAGCATCTTCATTGCATTTCGAATCGCCGGATGCTGAATATCATCAATGTTTGTTACACGCTCGGTCTTTGAATAAGACAGTTCTGTGGAATAATCAAAGAAGCGTGGAAGGTGACGGACATTCACATAGCAGTATTTGTCGAAAGTAGTGGAAAGCACCGCACCGCCATTTTCTTTAAAGAAGCTCTCCATATCTGTTCCGCCGCCAAAGAATGACATGCGGAAGGGTGTTTTTGTGATGATCATTTATTTTTCCTCCAACAGCGCCACAAACCGTTCCACCGCACCAATCGTTGCATATTTCTTGCTGCCATACTGATAGGCATTCCGGCTCATCGCATCGTACTGCTCTGTGCTCATCTTTTTCGCTTCTCTCAGCTTGGCTGCAAACTTCTGATTGTCTCCGGCTACGACAAGGTAGCCGCTCTTGCCATCATCAACCTGCTCCGGAATCGCTCCAACAGCAAAAGCAATAACGGGGCGACTATACTTATAAGCATCGATAATGATGCCTGACTGGGAAGCTGAGTTATACGGAACGATTGCCCAGTCACAGTTAATGAAAGCCTCCCGCATTTCTTCATCAGTGACATAATCATTGTTGAGCTTTACATTTTTCTCTTTTGCAAGTTGCTCAACAACTTTCTGCATCTGCGGATCAACCCGACCAATAACATCAAATTGAATATCAGGGCACAGTCGAACAATCTCTAACAGGTTGTCTGCGCCTTTATACGGATTGATTCTCCCGAAGAACAGTGCGCGTCCATTATGTGCTGGCGTCGTATATGCCGGATATCTACGCCACAATTCTAGATACTTTACACGGTCTGCGCTGATTCCGTAGCGGTCAATCATATCTTGAATATAAGTTTTATTACGCAGCACAATCGTATCTGCAAACTTGACAACAGCCTTGTTCATTAGGTCAACCATCTTAACCTGACTGTCTCCCTCATGTGGGATAACCTCATGAATCACCTGATAGGTTTTTGTCTTACCAGATATCAGCATAATCGGAAGATTCCATGTATGCAGACTTTCAAAATAAATCGCGTCAAAATGTTGCTTGCGGATACGATGAATAATCGAAACCAACAGTGGGAGATTGAATGTTTTCTTCGTTACACCAGGTCTCTCCGGGCAGTCAACCAGCCATGTATGATCTGATTTCTGGAGTTCCACCTTCGGAGTCTTGATGCAAAGCAAGTAAGCCTCCCAGTCGCTTCGATTTCTCATTTCTTCGTACATTCCAAACAGCGTATCCTGATGATCCGCATTGTCTGAGAATGTCACTAGAAGTACTTTTTTCATCTCGAATTCCTCTCCCACAAACCAAAACAGCCCAGACTCATCTCAAGGAGTCTGAGCCATCCTTTATTATTCTCGAATAACGATTAGCTTTCTTAGTTTTTCAGCAGCACAAAATATACCTTCTCTTAACGTATCTATAATTATTCCAAGCAGAAAAATGGCCATCGTCCCGTACATTAAATAAAGTATGCAATAATTTTTATCGATATATTTGCTCAAATCAAAAACATCTGAGAACAGATATTTCATCACTGTCGGATACATATGAATCAAGTACACTCCGAATGTTGCATTCGCAATATAATTAATCCACCTATCATACTTAATCTTCCAACTCACTCCCCAAATAAAAATCCCGATGGAGACCAACATAGAAACCGGTCTAAAGTTTCCTCGAAGATAATAGCAAGAATATGTTGCTGCAGCGTTCAATCTTGTTCCCAGCACATCCAATACAATAATGCTCAAAATTGCAAGGAAATATGGAATAATGATTACGCCAGCACATTGCTTTTCATAACTCGAATACGTAATTCTCTTTCTTTTTATATAAACTACAACTGCATACAGCATCAAAAATGCACTGAAATTATTTGATCCTAAGTCAACATACGGAATTAATGTTGATATACTCCAAACACCAAACATTACTACAATACATTTTTTCAAGTTATCATCGTCTAATGTTTTCAGACCTTTATGATAAAAGGGCCACATTAAAAGAAAAACGATGTATGTTGTTGGATACCACCATAAGCCAAACAAAGTTGGAAATATAGACTTCAGCACTAATGTTAAGCTTACCCCCCCCCTATTGAAAATTAAGGAAAGGCAAAGGAGACTTATACTATAAAACAAAACTATGCGCTCCAATCTGACACAGGAAGAGAATGAATATTTTAGATTAATAGAATCCTCAGCCTTTGAACTTAAAAACCACGCTGAAATCAAGAAGAATAAATTGTTCCCAATAAACGCATTATTCCCCAATATCTGCAAAAGTAGCTTGTTGGTCGTCAGCCCAACTATCTCTGTATCAACGTTGAACGCATTCTTTGATACTAAATGATGCGACACTATCATCAGCATCGCCAAAATCTTTAACAGCTGAAAATTGCTTTGTTTCTTTACCATAATATCCCCCTGTATTTTATGTAACCTATGTACGCTCTACACTGCCGCTATGTCTTATACCACTGCATTGGGTCTCCACTACGCTCTAAATTGCACCATTTTTAACGCTACGGTAGCTCCCTTACTTTTGCCGGATTACCCCAGGCGAATGAGCATCTCTGCGACCATGTGTTTATCACCATCTTGCTCACATCCGCCTTGTTATCTCCAAGACCGGGATGAAATCGCAGATGATGTTATCATTGCTCAGCCCAGATAACGCTATGTGAAAGTCACCACAGTGTCGGCAATACCATCACAGTGCCATCCGGCATAAACCCACGAGCTACAGTCGCATCCATAAAAGTGCTTTTTCTGGGCGTAAAGCCCTTAATTTGACCCCTTTTTGCCCTCTCTCACGCCCACGCTCTCGGCGTTTTGCACTATCAGAAGCAGCATTTAAACTTCATACAGGGCAATCTGCCAACTTTCCGGCTTAACGCTACTGTATGAGCCGCATTTGTGCCTGACTCCACTTTGGATTTTCTTCCGATTTTTAGCAGTTCAAAACCTATGAAATCATCGATATTTAGTCATTTTCTTCACTCATTGCAGTAGTTTGCCCCTCAGAAATTCCCTCGGTGCTTTCAGGCATAAACAGGATCTTCACCGTTGCCAGCATGATTTTCAAATCCTCGATCAGGCTGGGATGCGCAATGTACATCAGATCCATCTGCAGCTTATCGTAGGGGGTGGTGTTGTACTTGCCATACACCTGCGCGTAACCGGTCAAGCCAGCCTTTGCCTGCAGCCGCAGTACAAACTCCGGCATCTCTTCGCAATACTGGGCAGCGATCTCAGGGCGTTCCGGGCGTGGGCCTACAATGGACAAGTCTCCCTTCAAGATATTGAGAAGCTGGGGCAGCTCGTCCAGACGGCAGGCGCGGATGATATGACCCACCTTCGTGACACGGTCGTCTTTGTCACCAGTAGAAAGACGTGCTACACCATCCTTTTCGGCATCCACACGCATGGAGCGGAACTTCAAAATCTCGAACTGCTTGCCGTCTTTGGTCAGGCGAACCTGCTTGTAAAAAGCAGGACCACCATCGGATTTGACTGCAATGGCTGTAATCAGAAGCAACGGACTGAGAATCACCAGTCCAGCCAACGAAACCACAATATCCATCAAACGCTTTACAAACAGATACTCCGGGCTTGCCATATAGCGACCCACACGCAGCATGGGCAGATGGAACATATGCATCGGCTGGGCACCGCTCATAATCACATCGCCCACACGAGGGATGACGAACATATTGATACCTTGCCCCACGCAATATTTCAGGATGATATTGCGCTCATGGCTGTGAACACCGCTGACAAAAACCGTTTCCATTTCGTCCAGCAGACTCAGGTCTTCCAAGCACTCGGATACACCGAGGGTCATCCGCACATCGTATTTCTGGTTCAGGCCATACTCGTTGATGAGCTTTTCCATGCCGTGCCGCACATCATAAATCACAGCGGTTTTCTGGGGCGGAAAAGTCTTGTAATACCACTTGTGAGCACAGGACGCCCAGATGGCTGCCATGGCAAGCTGCCCCACAATGGCTGCAATGCCGGGCAGCAGGTTGCAGAACTCTGCCGACATCAGGCAGATGACAATGTACAGAATGCCGTCTGTTGCCATCGCTGCTAAGATTTGACCGTAAAGCAGTTCAGAAATGCGTTGCAGCGACATCCAGAACGCATCGTAAACTTTGCCCAGCAGGAAAAACAGCACCGCAAACAGGCCGATCATGGCCCAGTTGCCTCTCCAGCCAAACTTTGCATAGACCTGATACGAATAATACAGATCCCAACAAAGTGCAAACGGAATCGTAATCATCACCAAATCAATGACCTTTACGATCTTCAACATCACATCATGCTGAAACTTTGACATAATCCTCTCCAATAACTCCTTTATCTTTTCTTTTTACGTCTTACGCAACTTCTCCGACCCACATCACAGCAACTGTTTGGGTCGCGCTATCAACTACACAAACCAATCTCTTGCCCCGTTTTGTGGTTAGCCGAAACATTCAGGTCTCTGTTTTCCCACTTAGGCCTCTGCGCCAACTCCAACCGGTGTGTTCTCGAATCCGCTTTCTCCCACCGCATCCCGATTTCATCCAGCTTTGCAATCCGTTCCTCTGTCAAAACAGCGCAGCTTTTTTCAGGATTCTGGCGGGTGTACCGCTGCCGCTTGACCCAGCGCCCACAGGTTGCCCCCCCGTGCCTGATACTTTGCAAGCGTTTTCTGGTACTGATAGACCGTTTCGGGGTAAGCCGAAACACCCCTGACGACTGCTTCGCCAAGGGTCATTTTACTTGCAATGTAGCTCTTTCCGGTGCCGGTGGGGTGGACAATAGCAGCTTTGCCGTACTGCTCCATCATCCGGACTGCCGCATGATATGCTTTCTCGTTGTGCT
>OHWC01000410.1_pt1 | contig 24196 bp, 17 predicted proteins | sample 1579541 | NCBI WGS metagenome assembly OHWC01 (sample SAMEA3882551, study PRJEB24775) | human gut metagenome | biome: human-associated habitat; feature: intestine environment; material: feces | place: Netherlands | collected 2009/2010
CGGATGCAGTCCTGTAATATCACCATTATCTTCTACACCAAGAAAAAATTTACCGCCGTCAGTATTCGCAAAAGCGACTACACTTTCAATTATCACATCATCTGATAACTTTTTCAGATCGCTCTTGAATTCAACCGTCATATTTTCTCGAAATCCAATATTCATTTTAACACTCCTTTTACGCTCGGTGAGCATTGAATCAAATACATTATAACACGACCGAGCGTTAAAAGCAAGCGTTAAACGATAAAAAATATTATTTGCATTTGAAAAAAGCACGGAATTTCGGAACATTTATAGAATTTGGTTTAACACTCGCTAACGCTCGCTGCGTGCGTTAAACCAAGCGTTAAAATGACTTTGGCTCATTTTCCAATATATTTTAAGGATAGATTTTCAAAAAGCACATCACCTTCTTCACTCCTAAAAAGCCATAAAACAATCAGCCTGAGATTCCAATCATAGAATCTCAGGCTGGTTTCGTTTATGATGCAGTGAGAAAAGTGATACGCTTTGCCGCATCTTCCCTTAAAAATCACATAGCACAATCGTTGATCTTTTGATTCTACAAACTGGAATTTGTCTATTCCTCCTCTTTGTTAAGATTTGATTCATCGTATATTTGCTCTTCCTCAATATTTTCGGTAGTGACTTTCCCTGTAATATCTCTATAGGCTTCTTTTATTCCATTTTTGACAGCCCACTTAACTATAAAATACAATGTAAGTAAAACGATTAGTGCTGTGCCAAAACTAATTCCTAATTCCTCAAACATTTCATTACCTCCGTCAAATCCCGCTCTATCAGACTCTTTTTATTTCTGCTGCAGTTTTGACAAAAGAACAACCGTCTCCACATGTGCACTCCACGGGAACATATCGACTGGCTGTACCTTTTCTACCTGATAGCGGTACTCGCCTTCTTTGCCTTCGCTACACACTTTCTCTGTAAGATACTTTAAGTCTCTGGCAAGTGTTGCACTGTCGCAGCTTACATACACGATGCGGTCTGGATGCATAGCTGTGATGGTGTCTAAAAGTACGCTGTCACAGCCTTTTCTCGGAGGATCTACGACGATAACATCTGCATGGCGTTCTTCTTTGCTGTCACGCTTTTCGTACCACTCTGGCAGCACTTCTTCTGCCTTTCCAACAAAGAACTCCGTATTGTCAAGACCATTTCGCGCTGCGTTTCCTCGCGCATCTTCAATGGCTGCTGGAATAATCTCTACTCCGTAAACCTTCTTTGCACTGCGTGCCAAAAACAGTGAAATCGTTCCGATGCCGCAATACAAATCCCACACTGTTTCATGTCCGGTAAGACCGGCAAATTCGAGTGCTTTTTTGTAGAGCACCTCTGTCTGGGACGGATTTACCTGAAAGAAGCTCTGCGGTGAAATCTGAAATGTTACTTCACCAATCTTATCCTCTAAATATCCTGGTCCAAACAAATTGACAACTTTTTCGCCAAGGATTACATTTGTCTTTTTCTTATTGATATTTAAACATACAGATGTCATACCCTGTATCTTTAGCAAACTCTCTGTAAGCTTGTCAGCATGAGGCAGACTGTCGGCATTGATAACGAGACATACAAGAATCTGCCCTGTATGAAAGCCCACTCTAATCAGCGCATGGCGCACAATTCCTGTACCACGTTCTTCATCATATGGCGCAACATGATACTCCTCCATGAATGACTTGATCTCTCGTATAATAGTCTGATTGATTTCTGGTGCGATCAGACAATCCTCACTGTCAATAATAGTGTGAGTGCGTCCTGCATAAAATCCAGCGCAAATGCCTCCCTTATCCGAACCAAATGGCACCTGTGCCTTATTGCGATAACGCCACGGCTTTTCCATGCCAAGCGTCATTGGCACTTCAATATCCTTTAATCCTCCAATGCGTCGCAGATTATTCTCTACCTTACGGCGCTTGAACTTTAGCTGTTCCTCATAAGTCATACATTGGAGCGTGCAGCCGCCGCACTGACGTGCGACAGGACACAGCGGCTTTACACGATTTGGCGATGGCGTGATGATTTCCATCAGGCGTCCATAGCCATAATTCTTTTTGACCTTAATGACACGGACCTTTGCAACATCTCCAATTACCGTATCCTTGATAAACAGAGGAAATCCATTCTCATTGCCAAGCTCACCCTCGATTATCTTGCCGATGCCTTCACCTTCCACACTTAAATCTTCGATTGTTACAATGTAATCCTGATTTTTTTTCACTTCCATACTTCTCCAACTCTTTTTCTTGTTACTGCAATACTGTTTTCTTAATATTGCTGTCCATTAAACGGTTAAATCCAATCCACTCACCTGGTGTTGCTGATGCAAGCTGCTCCTTCATAATTTCAAGCTTTGCATCTGCATTATCTGCAAAGTTAAGCGCTGCTGCCTCAATGATAGCAGGCTTTTTCGGTGAACCATACTCAAACTCACCGTGATGTGCTAAAATGCAATGCTTTAACTCAGATGCTAATACTGGCGGGAAACCTGGAATCTCACGGATATGACTTCCAATCATTTCAACACCCATTACAATGTGACCAAGCAACTGACCATCATCTGTGTAGTCATTTTCTGGGAAATCAGACAGCTCATTTACCTTTCCAATATCATGGAACATAGCTGCGGTCAAAAGCAGATCACGATTGATCATTGGGTAAAGCGTGCAGAAAAAATCACAAATCTTAGTAACAGACAAGGTATGCTCAAGAAGACCACCGATAAAGCCATGGTGAACAGACTTTGCTGCTGAATGTTGGCAGAAATTCTTTACAAACTCCTTATCTCCAAAAAAGCTCAAAAGAAGCTCATGCAGATGCGGCTCCTTAACCTTCTGAATAAAGCCATCAAGCTCCTTAAACATTACAGCCGGATCTTTTTCAGAAACTGGGAAATAATCCTTCTGATCATATTCGCCCTCTTTTGCCTTGCGAATGCGGCGGCAATTTAACTGCAGACTGCCATTAAACAGAGTGACATCGCCATCAATTTTAATAAAGTCAAGATTTTCAAAATGCTCAATTGCACCAGACAGCTCCCATACCTTGCCATCAAGCACACCTGTCTTATCCTGCAAAGTCAGCGAATAATATGTCTTTCCTGCCTTTGTCGTTGCAATCGTTTTATTTTTACAGAAAAAAATCTGCGACAGGCGTTCTCCCTCACGCAGCTCCTGAATATATTTCATAATCTTTTACCTCTCTCACTTTTTTTGATACTTATTTAAGGGGATCATCCCCCTTTTATCTTATTATAAACAACTTCGCAATGCTTGTAAATGCTTTTACAAGTAAAAAAACTGTGGTTTTTCTTTTTCCTCTGTAGTATACTGAAGTTGCCTGTAAACTGTAACACACCAGAATCAGCGAAAGTTTCTTGCACTTTATTGTATTTTTTATTATACTTCTATTGTATTTTTTATTAAGGGGAAAATTTATGAATCAAAAAGCTTTATCAACACTTGAATATACAAAAATAATCGCCCAGCTTGAGGAATATGCATCTACCTCAATGGGCAAAAAGCGCTGTCGCGAACTCGTTCCGATGAATGATCTTCAAGAGATCAAAACAGCGCAGGCACAGACAAGCGATGCACTAGCACGCATTCTTCGAAAGGGAAGCATCTCTTTTTCTGGTGCAAAGGATATACGCGACTCACTTCTTCGTTTGAAGGTTGGCTCATCATTAAGCATCGCTGAGCTTTTGCGTGTAAGCGCACTTCTTCGCGTTGCACTTCGCGCAAGCGACTATGGCAAGCGTGACCATGAACCTGGCGAGGAGGACGATGCACTTGACGCAATGTTTCGTGAGCTTGCACCTGTCGTTTCTCTTGCAAAGGAAATTGACCGCTGTATCCTCTCTGAGGAGGAGATCGCTGATGATGCAAGCAACGGACTTCGCTCTGTTCGCCGTGCCATGAAAACTGCTGCCGAGAAGATCCGCACGCAGTTAAACAGTCTTGTTGTAAACTCACGTACTTATCTGCAAGATGGCGTTATCACAATGAGAAATGGCCGTTACTGTGTACCTGTAAAGGCTGAGCACAAATCCAACGTGCCAGGAATGGTACATGACCAAAGCTCTAGTGGTTCTACCATTTTTGTCGAGCCATTAAGCGTTGTAAAACTGAATAATGAGCTTCGCGAATTGGAGATCCGTGAACAAAAGGAAATCGAGGCTGTTCTTGCAGCTCTAAGCAATCAGACATGTGATCATTTAGATGAGCTGACACTTGATCTTGAACTTATCGGAGAGCTTGATTTTATCTTTGCAAAGGCTGCTCTCTCCCGCCATTACCGCGGCTGTGAGCCAAGATTAAATAAAGATGGCATCATTCGTCTGAAAAATGCACGTCATCCGCTTCTTGATCCGCACCGCGTTGTGCCTATTACACTTACGCTCGGTGAGAACTTTGATCTTCTGATCGTTACCGGACCAAATACTGGTGGTAAGACTGTTTCATTAAAGACAGTTGGTCTTTTGACACTTATGGGTCTTGCCGGACTTCACGTACCAGCTGCTGAGGGAACAACCTTAAGCGTCTTTACTGAGGTTTACGCAGACATTGGCGATGAGCAGAGCATTGAGCAGAATTTAAGTACCTTCTCATCTCATATGACAAACACAGTTAAATTCTTAGACAAGGCTGATAAGGATTCTCTGGTTCTGTTTGATGAGCTTGGTGCTGGTACCGACCCTGTTGAGGGTGCCGCACTTGCAATGGCAATTTTATCCTTCCTTCACAACATGAAGGTTCGCACAATGGCAACCACACATTACAGCGAATTAAAGCTTTTTGCTCTTTCCACTCCTGGTGTCGAAAATGCCAGCTGTGAATTTAACGTGGAAACACTTCGTCCTACATACCGTCTATTAGTCGGCATTCCAGGAAAGAGTAACGCTTTTGCAATTTCAAGAAAGCTTGGTCTTCCAGAATTTATTATTGACGATGCTAAAAAGCATATCGACAGTCAGGATGAGAGCTTTGAGGATGTAATCTCTAATCTTGAGGCTTCACGTGTCCAAATGGAGCAGGATAAGGAACAAATTGCGGCTTATAAAGAGGAAATGGAGTCTCTTAAGAAGCAGCTTTCTGCCCAGAAAGAAAAGCTTGAGCAGCAAAAGGCAAAAATCTTACAGGATGCCAACGAAAAAGCACGCAAGGTTCTTCAGGATGCCAAAGATTACGCTGATGAGACTATACGAATTATCAACAAAAAGACTGATGGAGGCGAGGTTAGCCGTCTTCTTGAGGAAGAGCGTACTAAGCTTCGTACTAAGCTTGACAAGACAGCATCAAAGGCACAGATTTCACAGCCAAAGGCTTCTCCATCTAAAAAGCCAGACGCTAAAAAGCTTAAGCTTGGTGATGCCGTTAAGGTAGTTTCACTTAATCTTCGTGGTATTGTAAGTTCTCTTCCAAATGCAAGAGGAGATTTATTTGTCCAGATGGGTATTCTTCGTTCTCAGGTCAATATTAATGATTTGGAGCTGATTGATGAGCAGACTATTTCTGGTGATGGCGTACCTGCAATGCGCACAAAACAAAAGGGCAATGGAAGCGGCAAGATTCGTATGTCAAAATCTGCCACTGTTTCTCCTGAAATCAATCTGATTGGAAAAACAGTTGATGAGGCAATTCCAGAACTCGATAAATATCTCGATGATGCTTATCTGGCACATCTTGAAAAGGTTCGTGTCGTACACGGACGCGGTACAGGTGCCCTTAGAAACGGTGTTCATCAGCATCTACGCAAGCTCAAATATGTAAAGTCCTTCCATTTAGGGGAATTTGGTGAGGGCGACAGTGGTGTTACCATTGTTACTTTTAAGTAAGAAAAAGAGAGGGGAATAAATATGATCAACCATGAATTCGACATTATTCGTGTCTTAATTGCCAGTCAGGATGATGAGATGATTAAAAAGCTCATCTTGTGCCTGACAGAAAATGCATATGAAACAGTCACAGTTAACAATAAAACTGATGCAAGAAAAAATCTGCTTTCCTTTCAGCCGCATATTTTGCTGGTAGACCGTCAGATTCCAACTATGAATAGTCTTGATTTGTGCCGTGAATTTCACAATGCCTGCAATATTCCGATTTTAATGCTGTCTAATGATGATAATATCGTCGATAAGGTGCTTTCTCTTGAAATTGGATGTGATGATTTTATGACAAAAGACTTTGATTCACGTGAGCTTATTGCTCGTATCCGTGCAATTGTCCGCCGTTCCCATTCAAACATACCAGACTTCTCTACATTGTCTGGCACATCACCGTCAGCTGACAGCGATTCTTCAGCCAAATGTATTACATTCCCTGGCCTTGTTATCAATCTGACCAATTATTCGGTCAGCTACCGCGGTGCTACAATTGAAATGCCGCCGCGCGAATTAGAGCTTTTATATTTTTTAGCCTCCTCACCTAATCAGGTTTTTACAAGAGAACAGCTTCTTGATCATGTGTGGGGCTATGAGTATGTAGGCGATACCCGCACGGTAGATGTCCATATTAAACGCCTGCGCGCAAAGCTTCCAGGCAAAAACAGCTGGTCTATCGCTACCGTATGGGGAGTCGGCTACAAATTTCAGACAAAACCCGCAAAAAGCGAATAATGTTTTTACTCGTTTGGATGATTCCAGTGCAGACGATGAAGCTCACCATTTAACTGCATACTGGCAAAATGATTCTGACGAAGTGCCTCATACAGCACAATCGCAACAGAATTTGATAAATTCAAGGAACGAATCTGTGGATTCATTGGAATACGGAAACACTGGTCTTCATAGTCAAGCAAAATCTCTTCCGGGATTCCAGCACTCTCCTTTCCAAACATCAGATACGCATCCTCATCATACTGGGCATCACTATATACGTGATGTCCTTTTGTTGTTGCTAAATACAGCTTTTTAGATGCATCTGGATTCTTCTCGAGAAAATCATTGAAATTTTCATAAACGCGCACATCGAGATGCTGCCAGTAATCAAGACCTGCTCTTTTTAACGCTTTCTCATCGAGTGAAAAACCAAGCGGCTTAATCAGGTGAAGTGTTGTTCCTGTTGCCACACATGTTCTTCCAATATTTCCTGTATTTGCCGGAATCTCCGGCTCTAATAATACTACGTTCATACCATTTGCCTTTCTTCTTACTTTCTAATACGCACAAGCTCATCCTGTGCAGGTTTATCAAGATATCTTACTTCATCATCTCTGCGAATCACACGTGCGTTTTCTTTTGTTACCTGACCAATTACAACGCAGCTAACTCCTGCTTTTGCAAGTGCTGCACACACCTTTTCCGGCTGCATTGAAGATATAAGACAAGCACCATCTCCCATCAGCAGATAAGGATTTATACCATAAAACTCACTGATTTCTACTGATTCCTGACGAATAGGAATCTTTCGCATGTCTATGTCGAGTCCTGCACCGATACCATCTGCATAATTCCAAAGTGCGTTTAAAACACCGCCCTCTTGAATTGGATATATACAAGCATCAATATCCTCAAGAGCTTCTTTTACAGGACGAATACTAAGTGTGTCCAAAAACTGCTGTGCCTGACGTATAAAGCCCTGCGTATACTGCTTTGTCAGTGCATCTTCTCCGTAAGCCGCAAGCAGTCCAATTCCTGCCATTCCCGCATGACCTGCCATGCAAAGTGTACTTCCTGCCTGTAGTGTTTTGTTTTGATTTTTGCCGTCATTATCTGTGAAGTCTTCGTTAGCATACCCAACTGCTGTAACTGATATGACTGCCTTTTGCACGAAGCTGCTAACACCTGCTGTCACTAAGCCAAGCTTGACTGCTTCTTTCTGACACAAGGCAGCTATATACCCAGTTAACTCTGCCATAAATGCTTCTTCGCTGTCTTCTGGCCAAAGAAAGCTGACATTTACAAGCTTCGTACATCCACGCTGCGCAAAAACTATATTGCATGCTCTGTAAAATGCAAGTGCGATATCCTCTTTTGCCGAAACTGTCATCATTGCTTCTGAGACAATCTCCTTTTTTTCATGGCAAATCACTGCGCAATCATAATTTTGTGCAAAGCCTTCTGCTAACTTTTGCACTTTTTTAATTGGCCGTACAATGCTTCTTTGCTGCGCATTATACGAATATCTTCCTGTTCGCATATTTTTGCCCTTTCTGTTATTCATAATATGGCCACTCTCCTCCGCCAGGCGTTGTTACTGAGATATCAATTGTCCAGCCGATGTATGGAAATACCATGGCCTCGCCTGCATTTCCCGGACGAGCTGATGCACTGACATTACAATCTGAAGCTCGGTAAATAAGTCCCGATGCTGCCTTATAGTTGTCACGATTCAACTCCTTTTCCTCCACAAGCTGTCCGTCAATATAAATCTGCTTATAGGATACGCACGACAATGCTGGATGAACTTCGACCTCAACTTTATGCTTATAGTTAACACGAACCTCTCCAACCTGACATTCACTATCATTTACAACAATGTTGTATAGCGTCTCTGGCCATGAAACAGATAAAATCTCTGTTCTAAATCTTACAGAACGGTTTGCATCGCGCTCCTCAATTCCCCAGATATTGATACAGATGCGGTCGTCTACTACATATGCTTCAATATAAATCGGATGATTTGAGCTGTTTACAAATTTAAAATCAGAATTATCCTGCGGCGCTACCATTGCATCCATGCCTGGATATACATAGTTAACCATCATTGAATGATTTTTACGATAGGAAACATCAAGTTCAGCACGCAAAACTGCATTATAAAGTGTCGTTGTTACCTGACAGACTCCTCCGCCAACTACCATCTCTACCCTTCCCTGATTGTAGCCTGGTGCCTCTGCGTAGCCATTTTCTGTCGTAACTGCACCGTACAAATCAAGTGCAGATATTGTTTCGCCCGGATAGAAAATACGGCCATTCATACCTTCTGCAGCACGGGAAATGTTATTTCGTCTGTTCTTGTCTCCAAGACCATCTGTGTAAAAGCTTCCAAGCGGCAGCTCACTAAATGCAAAATCGGCACTAGTATATGTCGCTGGTGTTTCCGTGTAAGGAAACGTATAATTTATAGGATCAGCCGTTGAAAAATCATTTATCATGCCTGTCAGCTCATTATAAATAGCCTCTGTATCAAACGCAATTCCATTTACTGCCTCTGTTACAACAAACTGTGCATTCTCACGTCTGACACTTGCATTAGATACTGTCTGCGTCAGCGCTGACGTATATTGGCTTATCGTGTCATGGAGAGTCTGCGTATCAAGCGAAAACTGCAGATCAAGATCCACAGGATTTACATCCATATCCTTTTGCTTTTTATACTGCTCTACGATATTTCCGCTCATAGTTAAATTGTCAAGAGAAGATACAATCTCTGCATTTGTACACGCCACGCCGAAGGAGGACGCACTGTACTCATAAGTATTTCCCACAATGTTCCATACCATATATCGTGACTGCCTGTCTTCTATATAATCAGAGATCTCGCTTTTTGCTTCTTCAAGCGTTTTTCCCTCAAGGCTTATTCCTTCATAGCTTACACCTCTTGGAAATACACCAGTCGTACTCGTATTGAACGTTAATACAAATGGTGTCTTAGCAGTATCTGCCTCTGATGCATATGATACCACACCAACCGCTCCGAGTAGCAAAAACGCTGCCGCAGCTGCCTTTGCTACCCTTTTTTTAATTTCCTTTAATGATCTCATTCTGTGAAACTCCTTCTTACGTAGAAACATGCGCCCCTTACAATAAGCGGCGCATGGATAAAAACTACTATTTAGCGTATCATAATTTAATATGGATAATACGGCCACTGCTCACCTGAAAGCGTATACGTATCGATTGTAAACGCAATGCCAATGTTCGGGAGCGTTGCCCAGGAAGAGCCAGCCGGAACTTCTTTCGGCCTTGCCTGAATGGTACAGTCTGATGCATGAATCAGTTCACCAGATGCCGGACCATATACAGATGTATTTAACAATTCTACAGACTGTTCTACCCCATCAATGTACACATGTTTGTAAGACTGTGCGGTAAATCCCGGATGCGGATCGGTCAGTGTCTTCTGCTTATACGCTACATTTACATTACCAACCTTACAGTTTACATCATCCACTCTCTGAACGTACAGCGGATCCTTCCATACAAAATCTGTTGTTCTCGTACTTGTGAATGCAATAGTACGGTTTGCCGCACGTTCCTCCACGCCCCAGATGTTGACGGTTACGCTGTCTCCGTCTACATAAGATTCAATGTAAATCGGATAATTGAGTGTGTTTGTGAAAGTAAAATCCAGACCTGACTTGTAATCCACGGTAGCATCAAGCGCTGGCTCTACGTAGCTGACGATCATGGAATGAGATTTTCTGCTTACAACGGTAAGTTCTGCTCGAATGACGGCATTGTATAATGTGGTCGTCGTCTGGCAGATACCGCCGCCCATACTCGGCACAACCTTTCCAAGTTCATAGCCAAGACCCATCTGGTAGCCATTTTCCTCTGTTACATCATGGAACATCTTGAGCGTTGAAGCAGTCTCTCCCGGATAAATTACATTGCCATTCAGGTTCTGTGCGGATACCCGGATATTATTGGTTCTCGGTTCATCACCTAGACGAGTGGTTGTGTAGCTTCCGAGTGGGGTCGGTGAAAAATTAAAGTATGAGCTATCATATGTCGGTGGTGTCTCTGTAAATGGGAAACTATACTGAATAGAATCAGCAGTAGAGAAATCCTCAATCTTTGCCAACAGCTCCGCTGCAATAGCATCTGTATCAAAAGAAACTCCAGTCACACCTTCAGTTACAACAAATTGTCCGTTTTCACGCGTTACAGTTGCATTCTGAGGATCCTTATAAAAATGACTTGTGTACTCTGCAACAGTACTTCTTACTGCATCTTCATCTACTGTAAACTGTAAATCAAGATCAATCGGGCTTTGATCAAGATCCTTTTGCTTCTTGTACTGTTCTATAAGATTTCCCTCTAATGTCATATTAGAAAGCTGGCTGACTACGTCTGGATTTGCCCATGTAGTTGAAAATGAGCTTCCGTCATAATCATATTTATATCCAAGCACATCCCACTGCATGTATCTTGTCAGACGATCATTAGCATATTCGTTAATCTCTGATACAGCCTCATCATACGTCTTTCCCTCGAGACTGATTCCCTCGTAGCTGACGCCGCGTCCAAACACGCCTGTTGTTTTTTTATTGAACGTCAGATCGTAGGACTTTGCCTGAACCTGGCCTTGCGTCTCTTCTGCAAAAGCAGAGACGACCATAGAGGCAATCATGGCTAATACGATAATCACTGCAACTGCACCTGCTAGGATGCGTTTTTTCTTATCATTCTTGTTTTTGTAGTAAAACATCCGCCTTTTTCCTTTCTATTTCTATTCATGCGCCCAGATTCTTATTATACATAATAATATGGTGTTTTTGCAATACCTTTTCAAACTTTCTTTATACATCTGAGCACATAAATTAACAGTGTTTTTTTTATCATACCATACTTTCAAAGTTTTTCAAATTTCAAATTTCTTACATTTTTCGGACGATTATGACCTTTACTTTTTTCTGGCTCTGTGTTATCGTAAAGTTACAAATATAGGGATGTCAATTTAATCCCACATATGCCGCAGGCATCGGCATTCTGTAAATTGCCAAAATTCAATATTTGAAGAAAGGTTCTTATTATGACTAAACAGGACGCTATTAACTTATTAACACAGAAAGATCAGCTGCAGCTGCTTTCATTTTATGACACTCTTACACCAGAGCAACAAGAAAATCTCCTTGCTCAGATTGAAGGAATTGATTGGTCCTTGCTTGATGTATTAAAGACACATGAAACAGTAAATGCACGCGGCACATTTGCACCGCTGTCTGCCATGGAGCTGTCCCAGATTGACGCAAACCGCGCACATCTTGAAGAAGTTGGATTACAGGCAATCCGCGAGGGCAAGGTTGCTGCCGTTTTGCTTGCAGGAGGTCAGGGTACCCGTCTTGGTTTTGATAAGCCAAAGGGTATGTACAATATCGGTGTCACAAGAGAGCTTTACATTTTTGAGTGTCTGATCAATAATGTAATGGAGATTGTAAAAAAGGCCGGTGCCTGGATTCCATTTTATATCATGACAAGTGACAAAAATTATGATGATACTACTGCTTTTTTGAAGGAGAAAAATTATTTTGGCTACAATGCCAAATATATTCATTTCTTCAAGCAGGAGATGGCACCAAGCGTAGATTACAATGGAAAGCTTCTTATGGAAGCACCTGATCGCCTGTCACTGTCTCCAAATGGAAATGGCGGATGGTTCTCATCTCTTTGCCGCTACGGATATGACAAGCAGATGAAGGAAGCTGGTGTTGAATGGTTGACTGCATTTGCTGTTGACAATGTTCTTCAAAGAATTAATGATCCGGCATTTGTCGGCGCTGTCATTGATTCTGGCTGTGACTGCGGCGGTATGGTTGTAAGAAAGGCTGACCCAAATGAGCGTGTCGGCGTTCTTTGTACTGAGGATGGCAAGCCTTCCATCGTTGAATATTATGAGATGACTGAAGATATGATTCACTTAAAGGATGAGAATGGAAATCTGCTCTACAACTTTGGTGTTATCTTAAACTACATGTTTAATTTGGATCGTTTAACTGAGATCAAAAGCAAACGTCTTCCGTTACATATCGTTGAGAAGAAGATTCCTTACATTGATGGTGATGGCAATCTGATTAAGCCAACTACACCAAATGGCTATAAGTTTGAATCCTTAATTCTCGACATGATCCATATGATGGACAGCTGCTGTCCATTTGAGGTTGAGCGTGAGAAAGCATTTGCACCTGTTAAAAATCCGACTGGTGTAGACTCTGTTGAATCTGCAAGAAAACTTCTTGAGAAAAACGGCGTAACTTTATAAAAATAATCGGGGATAGGAAAATTTTTCCTATCCCCATTTTTACTGCAAAATCAAACCCTGTGCTGCCCATTCTCTCAGTAAGTCTGTCATCCACAAAATACCATCCCCTGGTTCCTCTATTTCAATCGGTTCTTCTGCTGGCTCAATGCTTACTACAAAACTAAATAATGCATTCTTTATATCTGGCTCATCTGTCTGTGTCAAAAGCCCTTCAGTCTCACCGACAACTGGAGAAAGCTCTTCAATTCCCCATTTCTCTTGAAGTTTGTCTGAAATCTCTGCTTCAATTGTCACTTCAAATGCATATGTGCCTGCTGCGCCATCTTTTCCCGCACAGATTGATGCATTAACTTCAAGACCTTTTGAAACTGCATTCTCAAACTGCACAGCTAATGGTTCTTTCTCATCATCTTCATGCGGACAAAATGTAGTCTGAAGAGTATCAAATATCTGCTTTTTCTTTTTATCCTGATCAAAAGCATTTTCTGGATCAGCTTCTTTCATTCCTTCTATTACTGCATCCACATATGGTGTAAAAAGTGGCTCCCAGTCAATGACAAATGTTTTATCTAACTGCCCCTGCTCAATCTGCATATCGATGCGCTCCAAAAGCTGCCCTATCTGATCATTTTTCAGATTAATCGTGTAAGAGCCTGCATCATGTGCCGCCGCAAGACCTGAAAACACCCCTATAAAATCATCATATTTAAACTCATCCAGACCTATTGAAGAACCTACCAGACCAATCCAGTCTTCTGTAATTGAATCTGCTGCCTGCAGCACATTCTCATTCTCTTCCTCGTCAATGCGGTTCTCCTCTGTCAATTCCGATATCATCTCTTTAACCGATTCTGTATTTAAATATGCCTTAGTACCAAATACACGAAGTACATCCTCTGATACAAAATCAAAAAAAGTTCCATCACCATTTGGTGCACTTAAATACAGCATGTCCACAGATGCACTGTCTGGCGTCATACGGATCGTCATTCCGGCCGATACTTCCATATCACCAAGCGTCATTGAGACTGAAAACATTTCAGTTCCCTCTTTTATCCGCCGTGCTTCTGTGACCATATCTGCAATCTTTCTTATTCCACCCGTTTCCTCTTCTGCAAAAGTATTCTGTGCCGCGCTGACAAAAATCACTGTCCCTGCCGCAAACAGCATCATTCTTTTTCTCATGAAACGTTCCCTCCATACACTATATGTTGCCACTTCCATTTCCAACATTACTCTCCTGCATTACACAGCTTTATCATACTCATACTACCATACTACGCCCTTTTTTGCAAAGATATTACGCTTACAAATATCTTACATTTTACAACAAGCGTTACTGTTGACTGGTTTCTTTTGATATGGTATACTATACACAACTAGATGGACATATTTTTTTATGTTCCGTCAAAAAATTTAAGGAGGTTTTTTTACCATGGATATGTCTTCTTTTTCTCTGGAAGGTAAGATTGCGCTGATTACTGGCGCTTCCTATGGTATCGGTATGGCTATCGCTAAGGGTATGGCTGCTGCCGGTGCTACAATCGTATTTAACGATATTAAGCAGGAGTTAGTTGATAAGGGTCTTGCTGCATACGAAGAAGCTGGAATCAAGGCTCATGGCTATGTTTGTGACGTTACTAATGAGGACGCTGTAAACGAGCTTGTTGCAAAGATCGAGGCTGAGGTTGGTGTAATCGACATTCTCGTAAATAATGCCGGAATCATTAAAAGAATCCCGATGTGCGAGATGACCGCTGCTCAGTTCAGACAGGTTATCGATGTTGACTTAAATGCTCCGTTTATCGTAGCAAAGGCTGTTATTCCGAGCATGATCAAGAAGGGTCATGGAAAGATCATCAACATCTGCTCCATGATGTCTGAACTTGGACGTGAGACCGTATCTGCTTATGCAGCAGCTAAGGGTGGCTTAAAGATGCTGACCAGAAACATCTGCTCTGAGTACGGTGAGTACAACATTCAGTGTAACGGTATTGGACCTGGCTACATTGCTACTCCACAGACCGCTCCGCTTCGTGAGATTCAGCCAGACGGTTCCCGTCATCCGTTTGACCAGTTCATCATTGCCAAGACTCCGGCAGCTCGCTGGGGAGAGGCTGAGGACCTGGCAGGCCCGGCAGTATTCCTTGCTTCTGATGCTTCCAACTTTGTAAACGGACATGTTCTGTACGTAGATGGTGGTATCTTAGCTTACATTGGAAAGCAGCCACAGTAATTTATCTGATGAATCGTACTTAAATAGTACATAAAAAGAAAGCTTCGCGTTGTTTGACACATATGCGGAGCTTTCTTTAAGCATAAAAAGCTTTGCTAAATATAATACAGAAAGGTGTGGATAAATCGTTATGCGCATTGCACTGGTAGATGATTCTGAAATTGAACGTGGGATACTTCTGTCTTTGATTACTGACTATGGATGCGAAAAGCAGATTTTATTTGAATCTGATTGTTTTGACAGCGGAGATGCTTTTTTGTCTTCCTTTTCGTCTGATAAATACGATATTGTTTTTATGGACATTTTTATGAATGGTATGAGCGGTGTTGAGACGGCAAGCAAAATGCGTCAGATTGACAGCCATGTTATTTTAATTTTTCTGACTGCCTCTGCTGATTACATGCCAGATGCCTTTCGTGTCCATGCATTCCACTATATTCTAAAACCATATCAGAAAGATGCGATTTTTGCATGTCTGAATGATGCCTCTTTGCACCTTCCAGCTTCTGAAACCTTCATTTCATTCTCAGTAAATGCAATTGAGGTTCGTATTTTTGCTTCACAAATTGTATGCATCGTGGCTGACTCTCACTATACATGGATCACCGACCGAAACGGTCAGAAATACCATCCTTGTGCTGCCTTTGGTACATTCTCAAAACAGCTTTTATCTGACCGTCATTTTCTTCTTGTCAGCAGAGGTGTCCTGTGCAACATGGATGATATTAAATGCTTTTCTTCTGGCAGCTGTCTTCTTTCAAACGGACAGACTCTTCCAGTTACACTGCGCAATGCCAAGCGTCTTGAACAAACCTGGCGTGACTACTGTTTTTCAAAGACACGAGATCAAACTTTGGAAATTTGATTTTTGCTTTTCATTCATAAATTTTGCTTTTCGTTCATACTATATTGACTTTTTTGCATAAAAGCGTTAAATTTTTTGTACTACATCAACATTGCTTCACACACATTAGTTGGTTAGTTTCTTATTTTACACACTTTCTTTGTACAAAAAAAGACCGGCTCCCACACACCGGTCCTTTTTTGTTATCTTTTATTTTGATCCAACTTTCTTAAAGATTACAACAACAGTTTTTAAGATAATTTGAATATCAAGCTGAATGCTCCAGTTATCAATATATTCACAGTCCAGACGAACAACCTCCTCAAAGTCTTCAATGTTGCTTCGTCCACTGACCTGCCACAATCCTGTCAGACCAGGCTTCATGCTAAGACGTCTCTTATGACGCGCCTCATATTGTTTAAACTCATCTACTGTAGGTGGTCTTGTTCCAACAAGACTCATATCACCCTTTAGTACATTCCAAAACTGTGGAAGCTCATCAATACTAGTTGAACGAATAAATTTGCCGACCTTTGTGATTCTCGGATCATCCGTCATCTTAAACATAAAGCCCTTCATTTCATTCTTTTCCATAAGCTCAGCCTTGCGCGCCTCTGCATCCTGATACATAGAGCGCACCTTATAAATATAGAAATAACGGCCATTTTTTCCCACACGCTTTTGCTTAAATATGAGTGGTCCAGGAGACTCTAGCTTTACAGCTGGTGCGATAAAAAGCATCACAACTGCTGTAATCATCAGTCCTACTATCGCTCCTACAATGTCTATTATACGCTTCATTACAAGCTTGTTAAAATCAAAAAATCTTGGTGCCACGCTGAGCGCATAGTGATTTCCAATCTGAGTAACTTCTCTTTGATAACCTGCGCCAAGATGATCAAGAAGGTCAATATTTACATGAACAATTACACCCATCTGAGCAAACTGCTCAGCATACTCAATGATTTCGTTTTTTCTTTGATCATCAAGCACTAAAAATACTTCATCAACAATTTCCCTGCTTGCTACCTCAATCACATTGTCGCCATTTGCCACAACACGATAGCCTTCGATATCTTCTCCAACATAATCACCATCTGTAATCGCAAGCGTAATCAGATAATTCTCGTAAGTATTATATCGTCTTAAGTCCTCTGCAAGCGTTTTTACACGATCAGATGTCGTCAATACAAGGAGATGATCTGCTTTTTTATTTTTAAAAATAGTACGAAGCATTCTCTTACAGATTAAATGTGTCACAGCCATCAGCACTATATTGATCAGTACTGTTAATGCCCATACACTTCTGCTGATCAGCTCTGTATTTTTAGTAACATAAAATACAGCAATAAGCACAGCTCCCATAATAATATTTAACTTGATCGTATATGTAATTTCTTCATATTTGTTTCGCTTCATGAAATAACGATTCATGTTGAACGACAGAAATACCAAAAAATAGCTGATCAAAATCATCCAAAGAGATGATAATACGGAAGAAAAATCAAATATAAACTTCCGAAAAACGGATGCAAGAAAACAAGCTGCAATATAGCTTATCACGAGACAAACCGCATCAATCCAAATCAGCAGATAATCCTGCATGTTTTTCCTTTGTTGACTCATGTTCAGAAATTCCTTTCCCTTTATTTCTTTTGTTTATTGTATCATAATTCTTTTCTTTAAACAACTTGATTTTTCAATTCACGCGTCCTGCTAGATGTCTCAGTAAACTGAGACGATAAATTTCATGCTTACATAGAAATTTGACAGATCAGCATAATAACATGCCCGAAGGTGAATGGTAATGTTTTTTTTCTTTTCCTGTTTACTTTTACTTTAAAAAAAGGTATAGTATCAGCGAAGTAAACGAATATGGAAAGGCATGGTATTTATCGTGAATCTTACAAAACCTGTTATTTTAGCATCTGGCTCCCCACGCCGAAAAGAATTGTTAGCTCTTGCCGGCTTCAATTTTACTGTCTGCCCGGCAAAGGGCGAGGAAGTCACCACAAAAACGCTTCCATGTGATATTGTATGTGAACTGGCTCATCAAAAGGCATTTGAAATTGCAAAGGCACAAAAAGCTCCTTGCTATGTAATTGGTGCTGATACTATCGTTGCATTTGAAAATCGCATATTGGGAAAACCAAAGGACAGCGCAGATGCCGTGCGAATGGTTTCCATGCTTCAGGGCAACACACATCAGGTCTATACCGGTGTGACACTAATTGAAGTCTGCGCTGATGGCAGTCTTCGCGAAAAAAGCTTCTACGAGGAGACAAATGTACATGTCTGTCAAATGACAAAGGATGAAATTGCCTCTTACGTTGCAACAGGAGAACCACTTGATAAGGCTGGAGCCTACGGAATTCAGGGTACTTTTTCAATCTATGTCTCAGGCATTGAAGGCAACTATTTTAACGTTGTTGGCCTTCCTGTTTCTCGTCTTTATCATGAATTTGCTGCTTTTCAAAATGCAGCTCACAAATAAGTGTTCAGCTCTCTTAGGCAAATTAAGGCGGTACCCTTACGGATACCGCCTTGTTTATTTTGGGCTAATCATTTTTATTTACTTTTTGCTGCGCTTTGTAAGAATGATCATTGCCACTACTGCTGCCGCAAGAATAATTCCAATCACAACCAGAATAATTCCGATTATTCCGCTGGCATCCTCAATACCAAGAATCTGGTTGATTTGACCAGACTGTGTGGTTGGCATTGGAAGTGTTGTGCTGGCTTCTGATGCAGCTGATGACGGTGCCGTACTTGGTGCTGTACTTGGTGCCGTACTTGGTGCTGTACTTGGCGCTGTGCTTGGTGCTGTACTTGGTGCTATAGTCGTGGTTGTCTGTGCCTGCGTTGTTACTTCTGGTGTCGTAGTCGTTGGTGTCTGCGTTGTTGCCTCTGGCGTTGTAGTCTCCTGTGTCTGCGTTGTTGCCTCTGGTGTCGTTACCATCGGAATCTCTTCTGTCTTTGTTGCACCACATACTGTACAAGTATAAAGCTTTTCTCCAACTGCAGTTGTTGTTGCTTCTTTCTGTACAACACCATCATTCCATGTATGATTCTCATTCACAGTAAATCTTACACTTGCCAAATTGCCGGCGGCATCGGCTGCTGTAAATACATACGTGCCTGCCTTTGTAATTTCATGGGTAAAGGTATCATTTGTATTTAAGCTGCTTTCTGATGCAATCTCCTGATTATTTAACTTAACAGAATATAGATTTTCATCTTTTACCGTAAGTGTAATCTTTTGATCTAAACAATATATCTTATTAGATTCAGCTCCGCTAATCACTGGTGGTGTCTTGTCAAGCTTAATGCTTATCTGCTTTTCCTGACTAATTGCTCCACTTGAAATATTCATAAGATAATATTTCATTGTGTAGCTTCCCTCTTCGGTGATTACGATTTGTTTGTTTGTTCCAAATGATCCTCTGTCATTCGTAAATGCAATATAGAATCCATCTGGTGCTTTCAGCGTAGCATTTGCACGATACCAGCCATTACTTCCAAGACCCTGCGTTAAGAATTGTGCATCTACATTTACAGTGTACTGCGGATCATATTGTCCACATACAGTACAGATACCATTTGCATAGCTGTGACCGTTGTGCACTGTAATGGTAATGCTTGCTTCATTTCCTGCTGCATCAACTGCCTTAATAGTCTGTTCTGTCTCTGCTAGAGAAACTGTAAGCGTTCCTTCTGCAGTCAGCGATACTGGAGTACCATTTACTGTAACCTGTACAAGATTTGCATCACTAATTGTAAGTGTCGGAGCCTCACAATATGTCTTTTTGCCTTCTACGCCGCTAATTACAGGCGCTGTCTGATCGAAATTCGCTGTTAATGTCTTCTCTGTACTGATAACCTTGCCGTCTGTGCTTAGCAGATAATAGGTAATCTTGTTTTCGCCTTCATTCAATGTAAGGTCAAGACTAGTTGCTGTGCCAAATGATGACTCATCACTTGTCTGGCTGATATAGTAGCCTGTAGGTGCTGTCAGTTTAATGGTATTTTTGCGGTACCAGTTTCCTGCTGCATCTGGTGTTGTCGGCACTGCATCTGGTACATCATTTGACTGTACTGCCGGTGCCTTATAATTAGGATCAGATGCTCCACAGTGAACGCAAACACCATCTTCAAATGTATGAGTTCCATTTACCGTGATATGAACTGATGTCTCATTTCCTGCCTTATCGCGTAATACGATTTCCTGAACACCTGCTGCCGGTGATGCAGTAAAGCTTCCATCTGAATTTTGACTTACTGACTCTGGAATACTGCTTGATGCAAGATCAAGGTTTTCTTCAACAACACTAAAGGTTACTGCTTCACAATAAACCTTTCCCTCTTCAAGACCATTGATCTGCGGTGCTTTTGTATCAAGATACAATTTACGTGTACGCAGCTCACTTATTGTTGTATTATCTTCTTTAATCAGATAATACTCAATCTCATTTTCACCTTCCTCTAATTCAATATCAAGAGTTGGCATTCTTCCTGATCTGTCATACAGATTTTCAATAATGTTATAGCCTTCTGGTGCAGTGAGAGTAATATTTTTTGTGCGATACCAGTCATCTGTACCCTGTCCGTCTGCCGCAGTACCATCCTCATTTAATGCTGTGAGCGTGATATCAGGAATATTTGTATCTTCTGTAGGTTCTGGCACATAATCAGGATCACTTGCATCACAGATGAGACATTTTCCCTCTGAGAATGTATGACCATTATTCACGATTACATTTACAGTAGTCATGTTTCCTGCCTCATCTACTGCTGAAACACTTAACTGATTTTCTCCTGGCTCTAACGTAAAACTTCCATTTTCATCAAGTGAAACTGGCTGTCCGTTTACTGTAACTGTAACAGCATTTTCATCTGTCACCGTTACTGTCTGTGCCTCACAATATGTTTTTCCATCTTCAATTCCTTCGATAACAGGCGGTTCTGTATCGGCTGGCTTTGTCGGATTTACAGTCACATTTACTAATGCAGTAATTGTATTATAGATAGACGTGTCTTCTGGTGTATAAACTGCCGTATAAGCACCATTTTCCGGGATAATGCTTGCTTCAAGCCAGCTCCATCCTTCAGGCAATTCAACAGTTGTAAGTGACTGTCCCTCATCAATACTGATACTGTCCGGACACTGCGTCTGCGGTGTCGGATCTAATTTATTGATCTTGATTGTAATGACAATATTTTCTACTATATTGTAGTTTTCAGTGTCATTTGGAACATAACGAACTGCTGCTGGTGCTTCCTCTTGTGCTGGAAGTGTCGTTGCCGGATCAGTCTGCCACTCAAAATGACCATTAGAATCACTCGGAAGCTCAATCTCTGACAATGGTCTTGTCACATATCCTTCCAGTCCAACTGGAGGTGTATAAACTGGATCCATCTTCTGAACTGGTTCTGGGGTTGGTTCCGGTGTAGGTTCAGGCGTTGGCTCTGGCGTTGGTTCTGGTGTCGGCTCCGGAGTTGGTTCTGGCGTTGATTCGACTGACTTTTCAATTAACGTTACATCATTTTCAATTGCCATACCTGATACAACATCAGTCAGCGTGCCATCTGCTCCTGCCATCTGCCACTGACATCCATCTTTAAAAATGCTGTCTGGCACAATACCATTTGTATAGACAACAGAATCCTCTCTTGCATCATCTTCATAATCAAGTATCCACTTATAGACACGTGAGTAACTCTCGTCTGTCTTTTTAATCAATACAGGCATCTGATCCGTTCCCATAAGCTGTGAAAACTTTGGATCTGTAAAACCTGAATTTAATGACCATGCTGCCGCTCCATCTGCAAACTGTGATGTGTCAAGTACTGTTACACCTGCAGGCGCTTCTGTCACAAAAAGACTGTTTTCTACACTTTCCTTATGCTCTGTAAATGCAGCTGATACGCTTCCATTTCCTGTTGTGCTTGAATATCCTGGTGCATAATTTAACAGAATCGGCGTAACTGCATCTTCTCCCAACATATTTGTAATGCTGAAATTACTTGAGTAAACAGATTCAATCCTGTTTTCATTATCAGCAGCAAACTCACTTACAAACGCATCACTTTTTGAAGAAGTCACTGATGCGCCTGATGTGACGCAGGCACTAATGCTTCCTTCATTTCGTCCTGTTAACACACCTGCATCTGCATTTGACGTGATAGATGTGTTTTCCAGTTTAAGCTCTGTAACATGGCCTGCACTTCCAATATAGCCAAATACACCTGCAAGCGCATTTTGCGCAATATTTTCAATAGGCTGTGTTCCAAGCACTGCTGCCTGTTCTTCTGATACCTTGCTGACTAAGTCCACACCGTTTATCTGGTTCAGAATGATATTACTGATACTGTAACCATTTCCATCAAATACACCGTCATAGCTTTTTCCTGTCTGTGTCTCGACATTATAATATCCAAGCGGTGTCCATGAATACGCTGCTAACGCGCTCATGTCAATATTATCGGCTAAGCTTACATTCTGTGTCTCTAAATCTCCTGCATAAAAATGCTGAACAAACCATGCCAGTTCTCCTGCATTCTCAATCTCATATGCACGGATATCGCTGTAGCCAAGCTGTGCCATATCCTGATTTTCGATCACCTGCGGCTGCTCAAATTCTGTATATCCATTTATCTGAGTAACTCCATTTATATATTGGCTTTGTTCCTCTGCCGATACTGGAATATTAATCATGAGCATAGCGGCTGATGTCAACACTGCACTCCATTTTGCTTTTTGTCGTTTCATCTTCATCATATCGGACCTCCTGTCCGGTCAGGGTCATTCTCCCTCACCTTTTCTTTACTTTCAGTATAACAGCCGTTCTCTGCAATGTCACCTTAATAAAACACGTTATTTTTTACAAATTCCTTACGAAAACTAATAGCGCTCTTTTAAAAACTCTGATACATTCGTATGTCCATAGTGCACAAGCTTGGCATCAAACTCTGCCATCTTTTTCTGAATCATATCCTTATCTTTTTGTTTTAACAGACTGCTTTTCTCATATCGCTCAACCACTTCTTTTGCATCCTTATATGACTGCAGCGTAAGATCCTTATAATTATTTTCCAAATACATTTGAACTGTATTTAATTTTTCTTCGATTTCCTTTAATGCCTTTTTTCGTTCAAACATTGATATTCTCCCTTCTCATCTGCACAAATTTATATTGGCATACCATTAAATTTATGTTATACTAAATCTAGTATAACACTTTTTCAGAAAAGACAGGAGGTTTTTTTATGCCAACACCACATAATAATGCACAAAAAGGTCAGATCGCAAAAACTGTTTTAATGCCTGGCGATCCGCTGCGCGCAAAATTTATCGCTGATACCTTTTTACAGGATGCCGTTCTTGTAAATGAAGTACGTGGTATGCTTGCTTATACCGGAACTTATAATGGAAAACCAGTTACCGTTATGGGCAGCGGAATGGGTATGCCAAGTATCGGTATCTACTCCTACGAGTTATTTAAGGAATATGATGTAGACCGTATCATTCGTATCGGAAGCGCTGGAAGCTACAGCTCTGACGCAAAGATTTATGATGTCGTTCTTGCTACTTCCGCAGTCAGTGAGTCCACCTATGCAAAGGTTCAGTCTGGCTACGACAAGGATGAGAGCTATCCATCCAAAGCACTCAATGATTCCCTTCGCGCTGCTGCAAAGCGTCTTGGAATTAATATGATTGAGGGTGCAATTCACTCTAGTGACGTCTTCTACCGTCAGCCGTCTGATGAAAAGCCAACCTATTGGGAAAAGCTTCGCGACGAGCGCGGCTGTCTGGCTGTTGAAATGGAAAGCTTTGCACTGTTTGCAAATGCTTCGGTACTAGGCAAAGAAGCAGCCTGCCTTTTAACAATCTCTGACAGCTTTATAAGCCCAGAGATCACTACTGCCGAAGAACGTCAGACTTGCTTCACTAACATGATGAAGATTGCTCTTGAAAATTTATAAAACATTATGAAAAAGGTGCGACGATTACTTTCCTCGGCGCACCTTTTTTATACATTTAAATATCATACTCCTCGTAGCAATTGCCCAATACTTCACAGTCACACTGACTTAACCCAGCGGCAAGCCACTGGGGTTCCATTGACGGAGTTCTAGTGTCTGCGTACATCGCAAGGACTTTGGCAGACA
>OHWC01000446.1_pt1 | contig 22834 bp, 18 predicted proteins | sample 1579541 | NCBI WGS metagenome assembly OHWC01 (sample SAMEA3882551, study PRJEB24775) | human gut metagenome | biome: human-associated habitat; feature: intestine environment; material: feces | place: Netherlands | collected 2009/2010
TACTTCGATCTTCTGAACCTTCATACCTTCTTTTTCGAACTCATCCACGACTTTTACATTCTGTGCTGTCATGCCTTCTTTTCCTTGTGTGATATGAAGTTTATAATATCCAGTTTCTCCTACTGCATAAACCTTTTTATCCGATTGTTTTGTGATTTGCAGTTTTGGTGCTTTCACCTTGATCGTCTCATCTGCCATCCCGCTTCCTGACGGAATCTCTTTATCTTCCCGAATCAAATCTCCATTGCTGTTTTTTGTCGCAGCAACGTGCATAATATTCTTTACTTCCTGTCCTTCGAGTCCATCTTCTTCGATCACTGCCTGATAAGTGATCTCTATCTTATCCGTCATGCGAAGATTTTCATAAGATCCTGTTTTCTTTGCTTCTTCCAGACTCATGATACTTGTCTCTACCGGAAGTGCCTCTGCGATCTTTTCATTTACGATAGTCTCAACCTGTTTTAACTCTTCCTCTGTCATAGCAGAAAAATGGGAGAAGTCAAAACGTAGACGGTCCGGATTTACATCAGAACCTTTCTGCTCTACATGAGAACCAAGTACGTTACGCAATGCTTTCTGCAGTAAATGTGTTGCACTGTGGTTCTTTGCGATCAGAGAACGTCTCTTTGCATCTACTTCCAGCGTAACCGTATCACCGACTTTGATCATACCTTTTGTCACACGGCCGATATGTCCGACTTTACCGCCGAGCATTTTTACCGTATCTTCTACACGGAACTCACCCTCTGCAGTGCGGATATAACCGGTATCAGCGGTCTGTCCACCCATAGTTGCATAGAATGGAGTCTCATTCACAAAAACAGTACCTGCCTCACCATCTGTCAGTGCTTCTACGATCTCTGTCTCGCTGGTCAGAACAGTTACTTCCGAATCATGGCAGAAACGGTCATATCCGACAAATGTAGTTGTAACGGACGGATCGATCGCATCATAAACAGTTGCATCTGCACCCATATAGTTTGTTACTTTTCGTGCGTTACGTGCTTTGGTACGCTGCTCTTCCATCGCTGCCTCAAAACCTGCCTGGTCAATCGTAAATCCTTTTTCTTCCAGAATTTCTTCGGTCAGATCTACCGGAAATCCATATGTGTCGTACAAACGGAATGCATCTTCTCCGGAAAGAACTTTCTTTCCTTCTTTTTCCATCTCTGCCTGCATATCAGCCAGAATTGCAAGTCCCTGATCGATTGTCTTATTGAATTTTTCCTCTTCTTGTGTCAGTACACGGAAAATGAATTCTTTTTTCTCTTCCAGTTCCGGATAACCGTCTTTGCTCTCGTTGATGACAGTTTTGCTCAGTTCCGCAAGGAACAGTCCGTCGATACCAAGCATTTTACCATGTCTTGCCGCACGACGGATCAGACGACGAAGTACATAGCCTCTGCCCTCATTGGTCGGCATGATACCATCTGATACCATGAATGTAGCGGAACGGATATGGTCTGTGATCAGACGGATGGATACGTCATCCAGTGCATCTGTCTGGTAAGTTTTATGAGACATCTCACATACTTTGTCACGGATTGCTTTCATAGTATCGATATCAAATACAGAATCTACGTCCTGCATAACAACAGCCAGACGTTCCAATCCCATACCTGTATCAATGTTTTTATTTTCCAGTTCTTCGTAATTTCCTTTTCCATCACCGTTAAACTGTGTAAATACGTTGTTCCATACTTCCATAAAACGGTCACAGTCACAGCCTACTTTACAATCCGGGCTGCCACAGCCGTATTTCTCTCCACGGTCATAGTAAATCTCAGAACATGGACCACAAGGACCCGCACCATGCTCCCAGAAGTTATCACACTCACCATTCTCATCACGATAGAAACGTGTAATTCTCTCTGCCGGTACACCGACCTCTTTTGTCCAGATTTCAAATGCTTCCTCATCCTCACCGTAAATAGACGGATACAGACGCTCCGGATCCAATTCCAGCACTTTGGTCAGGAACTCCCAGGACCAGGCAATTGCCTCATGTTTGAAATAATCACCAAAAGAAAAGTTTCCCAGCATCTCAAAGAAGGTCAGATGACGTGCTGTCTTTCCTACATTCTCAATATCACCGGTACGGATACATTTCTGACATGTGGAAACTCTGCGCTTCGGTGGAATCTCTGCTCCTGTAAAATAAGGTTTTAACGGTGCCATTCCTGCATTGATCAGCAATAAACTGTTGTCATTATGCGGGATCAGCGAAAAACTTTTCATTACAAGATGATCTTTGCTTTTAAAAAAGTCAAGATACATTCTTCGTAATTCATTTACACCATACTTTTTCACTCTCGTGTTCCTCCATCTATATGTTATTATGAATATCAAATTCACTCTTGCGATCGCTGAAAACACAACGATTACACACTCTTACAATAATAGCATAGCATTTCTTCCTTGTAAAGCAATGCATCCCTGCCTATCCTTTATTTGGAAGAAATTTTTTCTGTTTTTTCATCTGTATCATATTAGACACAAAGCTTTTTTTCTCCGGATCTGACCGAAGTGCCACCGGAACCGGCACACAGCCACCTACCGTGGATGCCAGCAGCATCCAGCCGATATCTTTGACCGGGAAAAAGACAAGAGACAATGCAAGCGCCCCTAACGGCTGCTGTAAAACCGTGCCAAGCAATGCTCCTGTCACCAGCACCACGCTGACGATCTCATTGATATGCAGAATTGCCGCAAATCCATATCCGATGCTCAATCCACTGAAAATCACCGGGAAGAAATGTCCGCCACGCCATCCGGATTCAATGCAGACATTGGTCAGGAATAATTTTACCACACCGATCAGGATCAACAGATAAGGTGTATATTTCAAATATTCATACTGCATAGCCTGAATATTATTTCCACCGGAAAACATGGTCATCGGTAATGCAGAACCGATCAGTCCCAACACCAGTCCACCAAGCACGGCATTGAATACTGCCAGATTTTTTTCTCTCAGTTTTCCGAAAAACCAACTGCTGGCCTTCTGAAAGATCAGATACAGATAGCCGGCTGCAATTCCGACAATCACCAGCAAAATAACTGCCACTTTGTCTCGCAGGATCAGTACACCACCGTGCAGATGAGGTACCGCCAGGCATCTGCCAAAACAGAAATTCAGCAGTTCATATACTGCCAGTCCGGCCAGTCCGGCCGTAATACCGGATGCAATCTGCTCTTTCCGTTTCCAGCTGATCTTCCCTTTGTCGTACACAATCTGATCCGGCGGAAGAAACAGCCCAGCTGCCATCACCCGGAACAATTCTTTCTTTCTGATATATGGATTTCCGGCGATCAGCGTCTCCATCTTCCAGCGTGCCAGCCCAAACTGATCCATTGCCCAGCAGCAAAGACCAAGCAAAAGACTGACCAGACCGGATTCCGGTCCGACAGCCCCGCCAAAAAACAGAGATAAAAATGATGCTGAAACAATCATCGGAAGTTTCCGGTAAGGATATGTACCCGTGTCTTTTACCCGCTTAACAGAATCTGCCATCCGCTCCGGATATGGGCCATATACCCGGTGGAACAATCCGATGAGTACACCGCCTCCCAGGCACATGAGAACCGTATAATATTTCGAATCTATATAAACCGGAACCATTTCCCAGATGACCGTAATCCCTACATTTGCCACTTTTAGATATAACCACACGATCCCGGCAATCACAGCACCTGTCAATGATGTAAAATACAAAAACAGAGTTCTGTTACTCATTTGTTCTTTCATTCTGTAATCTCATCCTCCAGCAGATTACTTCCATCCGCTGCTGTGGTTGCCAGCCGGTCACAGCGTTCATTCTCCGGATGACCGTCATGTCCTTTCACCCAGTGAAAGTTCACCTGATGCGGTTCCATCGCTGCCAGAAGTCTGGTCCACAGATCTTTATTTTTCACCGGCGATTTATCTGATTTTTTCCAGCCGCGCTTCAGCCATCCCTGGATCCAATGCTGATTGAACGCATCCGTCAGATATTTGGAATCCGAATATAATTCCACCTGACACGGTTTTACCAGTGCCTCCAGTCCGACGATCGCCGCCATCAGCTCCATCCGGTTATTTGTTGTTTTGCGGTATCCGGCACTCAGTTCCTTTTCATGCAGCCTGCCCGCTGCATCGACAAACTGCAGCACGGCACCGTATCCTCCGGGTCCGTCCGGATTTCCCCGTGCGGCACCATCGGTATATAATGTTACTTTCATACCTTTTACCCTTCCATTGAGCGGATGATCCGATTTGCTTCTTTATAAATGTCTGCCGGTTCGAATCCAATAGAAAATTTCTGCTCTTCATACAGGATTTTTCCATTGACCATGGTCAACTTGACATTTTGCTTGCTTCCGCTGTATACAAGATTTTTTACGATATTATTCTCCGGCTGCATATTCGGCTGCTGCAGATCGATCATGATCAGATCCGCTTTTTTACCGGCTGCCAGACGGTCGCAATTGTCCAGCCCCATCGCATGCGCACCACCTGTCGTGGCCATATACAGGATTTTATCCGCACTGATACACTCTGCATCCATTTCACGCACCTTCGCCAGTGCACTTGCCAGAAACATTTCCTTAAACATATCCAGACTGTTGTTGCTCGCAGGTCCGTCTGTACCGATCGCCACCGGAATACCTTCCTCCACAAATCGTTTCAGCGGTGCGATACCGCTTGCCAGCTTCAGGTTGGATGCCGGGCAGGTAACTGCGGTCAGCTGACGTTTCTGAAAGATCTCAAAATCTTTATCATCAAAATATACACAATGGTATCCACCGCCGCCATACTCATACATGCCAAGTTCTTCCGTCAGCTGCGTCGGCGTCTTGCCATAACGCTCCAGACACTCCTTCACCTCATTCTGAGTCTCGGAATTGTGCAGGAATACCGGTGATTTATATTTGTGTGCCAGATCAGCGATTTCCTGCATCAGTTCCATCTTTGTCGTATACTCTGCATGGAAACCGATCATGAACGAAGTTAGGTCGCTGGTCTCATTGACTTTCAGATAATTTTCCTCAACAACTGCCGCACTTCCGCCAAAACTGTTTACACCGGACACCTGAACGGCACGGAATCCACACTGAGCTGCCACCTGGGCATAGACCGGTGGAAAATAACACATATCAAAACTGGTAGTAATACCGCTGGTCAGATATTCCATGATACCAAGCACTTCCAGCGGACGGATGTTTTCCGTATCCAGCTTGTCCTCTTTTGGAAAACACATCTGATACAACCACTCCTGCAGCGGAAGATCATCTGCATAGGAACGTAAAAATGTCATATAAGTATGTGCATGGGCATTCTTAAATCCCGGCATCAGCAGATTGCCTTTTACATCAATCTCGCGTTTCCATGCCGGCTGCTCCATCTGAAGTTCTGTACAGATTTCTGCCGGATTTTTGCTCTCGCCCACATAACAGATCGTATCTCCTTTTACCCAGAGTTCTCCGTTGATGATATCAAATCGTTCCTGCTCATTTAATGTCAGGATTTTTGCATTATAAAAGCGAATGTTCATCTTCTTGCCTTTCTCATTTTGTTTCTATGATTCGTCATTCTACTGGTTTGCAATATTCACTATGGATGCCGTGATCAGCTGCTGAAACAGCGGTGCCACCCGGTCTGCCGTCTCCTGGATCTCCGCATGTGTCAGCGGATTTTCTGAAATACCGGCCGCCAGATTGGAAATACAGGAAATACCGCAGACACGCATTCCCATATGATTTGCCGCCATAGCTTCACAGGCGGTACTCATACCGACTGCATCTGCCCCCAGGCTCCGATACATCCGAATCTCCTCCGGAGTCTCATAATTCGGTCCGGTAGTCTGCACATACACACCTTCTTTTAACGGAATTCCACAGTTCTTTGCCGTATTCCGTATAATCTCCTGCAGATCCTTTTTATAAACCTCACTCATATCCGGGAAACGGGTTCCAAGTTCCTCAATATTCGGTCCGACCAGCGGCGATGGTACAAAACTGGAAATATGACCGGTGATCAGCATAAAATCTCCAGCGTGCATGCCTTTCTGCATTCCTCCGGCAGCATTGGTCAGGAACAATACTTTGGCTCCAAGCATGCCCATCAATCTTGTCGGAAGCACCACATCATGCATGTCATAACCTTCGTAAAAATGCACTCTGCCCTGCATGATCACCACCGGAACATTCTGGATATAGCCAAATACAAACCTTCCTTTGTGCCCAAGTACCGTAGAGACCGGAAATCCTTCAATGTCATGATAATCCAGAACCGCCTCCACCTGAACCTGCTCTGCATAATCACCAAGTCCGGAACCGAGAATCAGGGCTACCTGCGGTTCGAAACTAATCTTTTCTCTCACACTGTGGTAACATCTCAATAATTTGTCATATTCTTTACTCATACCATCCTTCTCCTTTTTCTCCGTTTTATGTTGAATCGTTATACTTTTCACATAGATAGTAAATTATAATACCACAAATCAAAAAAATGAACAAGTCCCGGACATTTCTGTGCTATTCTTTTTCTTTCCTTTTTTCCCACAAAACAAATATCTTTTATGGTATGTCAAAAAGGAAACTGATATTCTGAAACGCATATGCTCTACAGAATATCAATTTCCTTTTTGCTAAAATGCCAATCTTTATTTTACCGGTTACCCCTTTTATGGTTACAAAATAATGCACACAAGCCCGCCATTGTTATCATTCACGATTTTCTTCATCGTATCCTGCAGTTTCTGCTGGCTTTCCTCATCCATCATCGTAATCTTCCGCCGGATACCATCTTCCACCAGTTCACCCAATGATTTTCCGAAAATATTTGTCTTCCAGAGCCCTTCCGATGTATTCTGATTCTCTTTGATATACGATACCAGATCTTTGGCCTGCTCCTCGCTGCCGATGATCGGTGCAATCTCTGTCTCAATATTTGCCTGTATCATATGTATGGATGGAGATGATGCCTTCAGCCGGACACCATACTGGTTTCCATGCCGGATCAGTTCCGGTTCTTCCACAGAAATTTCATCCATGGACGGTGAAACAACGCCATATCCGGTACGTTTGACACTTTCCATGGCATCCGCCACCTGTGCATACGCGTCTCTTTTTTCCGACAGTTCCCGGAGTAATGAGATCAGTTCATACTCTCCGTGAATCGGAACCCCTGCCAGTTCACTGATATTTTCATAATAATAGTGCTCATCCACTTGAAAACAGATTTTTGCCGTGCCGCACGCCAGATCCGTCACTTCCAGCCGGATTGACGAGATTTCTTCTTTTTCCGGTTCAAAGACAACACCTGCAATGTCCTTCATCTGTTCCGCCTGTTCCAGAATCCTGCGTGCTTCTGCAATAGCTGCTGCTTTGATCTTATGGGATATCGGCAGCATCTCCACCCATTTTGGCAGATAAAAATCGAGCTCTGTCACCGGAAATTCATACAATGCCTCCTGCAGAATCCGGCAGATATCCTCCTGCTTCAGCTGTTCACAGTTTACCGGAAGGACACTGACACCATATGTTTCCTTCATTTTTCTGCTCATCTGCATGGATGCATTACTGTGGGGTTTCGGTGTGTTTAGCAAGACCACAAAAGGTTTTCCGATTTTTTTCAGCTCCTGAACCGTCCGTTCTTCTGCCGGAACATAATTTTCTCTTGGAATATCTGTAAAACTTCCGTCCGTGGTCACCAGAATCCCAATGGTGGCATGCTCCCGGATCACCTTTTCCGTACCGATCTGTGCAGCCTTTGCAAAAGGAATCTCATGGTCAAACCAGGGTGTCTTCACCATCCGCTCATTCCCATCTTCCATGTGGCCGTTCACTCCGTCGATCAGATATCCGACACAATCGATCAGCTTCACCTTTGCAGTCACATCATCCTCCAGCTGAAGGCTTACGGCCTCTCTTGGAATAAACTTCGGTTCCGTGGTCATGATCGTTTTCCCCTGAGCCGACTGAGGCAGTTCATCCACGGTCCGCTTTTTTGCCGCAGAATCCTCCATCTGAGGCAGCACCATCACATCCATGAACCGTTTGATAAACGTCGACTTGCCGGTACGCACCGGTCCAACCACACCAAGGTAGATATCTCCACCAGTTCTGGCAGTAATATTCTGATAAATATTCGTATTTGTCATAGCAGTCATCCTCTCCTCTTCTGCTTATGCATATGCGGCATGGAGCTGATTTATACCGGAAAAAAGCGAAAAAAATATCACTGCAAGGTGTCTTAGCCTGCAGGATACTTTTTCCGCTCTTTTTTCGTCCGTTTATTCAGCCACTAATCGTCTAACAAATATTCTCCCAGAATGCGAATACCATCCTCGATACAGCCGTCACAGCTGCGCAATACTTTCCCGGTATCAATTCCTTTCAGTTCCCGACAGACAATGGATCCGTTCTTTTTTTCAAATTCAGCTGCCAGTTCCCGCACTTTTTTCATCGTCTGCGGCTTTGTATCACAGGCCTGCAGATTTCCCGAGCTGTTTGCCAGTCCAAGTGCCATAAACATCGCAGTCACTGCACCGCAGGTCTGCATCATGCCGCCCATGCCGGCGCCGAATCCTTCAGAGATACGAAACAGCGTCTCCTCGTCGATTCCCAGTTCTTCCGCATAGGAACAAAGCACGATCTGCGCACAGTTATATCCTCTCGTATGTTTATCCTTGATTTCTGCTACACGTTCTTCTATTGATTTCATCATCTTCTCCTTGTCATTTCTACTTATTCTTCTTTCGCTTATTCATGTTACAGTTCACTTGCGCTCATTATATCATGAACAAAAACAGTTCATGATTGGCATTCACCACTCGTCAATCATACAAGTATGTTGACTCGTTTGCGTTCATTATATCATATTTTAATGTTTTTTCCCTGAATCCATTGAATTTTTTTTCAGAAACTGTTACACTATAGTTACCCTTTTGATACTAAATTACTTTTTCAAACCAAATAAAATTAACAAAAGGAAAAATTTCGGAGGTGAAATACATTTCATGCAACAAACTGTCAATCCCTATCATTTTGTTACAAATTGTATTTCCGGAAAGTGGAAAATGACGATTCTTCATCATATCCACCATTATGGAAAAATTCGTTTTAACGAAACAAAAAAGACACTCGGTGTCAGTGAAAAAGTTTTAAGTCAGCAGTTGAAGGAACTGACCCACGACGGACTGGTACAAAGGATTCAGTATAACACAATCCCATTAAAAGTCGAATATATTCTCACACCGCTGGGCGAGGATCTGATTCCGGCACTGGATATTCTTTACATCTGGAGTATCCGCCGGCTGACAGACTTAAATCTTCCTATTGATCCGGATGCATTCAAAGTACATACGGAACTTAAGTATCGAGATCAGTTAAAAGATATCATGGATACTTACATGAAAAAACATCCTTCTGTTGAGGAGTAGAGTAAAATATGGTATACAAAAAAAGCTGCTTTCGCAGCTTTTTTTGTATTAGGATAGGATATTATATAGCTACAAACAAGGCGGATCTTTCCAGCCTGTGTAACTTGCTTTGATATGGTCTCGCATATGCTCGACCCGAAATCGATGTGACTTATTTGTTTGTCACATACTCATAAATTGCATGTGCTGCATGTTTTCCTGCACCCATTGCAAGAATAACAGTAGCGGCACCTGTAACTGCATCACCACCGGCATAAACACCCTCTTTGGTTGTTTTTCCGTTCTGCTCGTCAGCTACGATACATTTCCATTTATTTACTTCCAGACCCTCTGTTGTTGAAGAAATCAGCGGGTTTGGAGAAGTTCCCAGAGACATGATGACGGTATCAACATCCAGGACAAAGTTGGAACCCGGAATCACCTGCGGACGTCTTCTTCCAGACTCATCCGGCTCACCAAGCTCCATACGAACACATTCCAGACCGGATACCCATCCGTTCTCATCCTCATGAATCTTCACCGGATTTGTCAAAAGATCGAAGATAATACCCTCTTCTTTTGCATGATGAACTTCTTCCACACGGGCCGGAAGTTCTGCTTCACTTCTTCTGTATACGATATGAACCTCTGCGCCAAGACGAAGAGCGGTTCTTGCTGCATCCATTGCTACGTTACCGCCACCAACTACTGCTACTTTCTTGCCGCCGTGAATTGGTGTATCATAATCTTCTCTGTATGCGCTCATCAGATTATTTCTTGTCAGGTACTCGTTTGCGGAGAATACACCATTTGCATTTTCTCCCTCGATACCCATGAATTTTGGAAGACCTGCTCCGGAGCCGATGAATACAGCCTCAAAACCTTCCTCATCGATCAACTGATCAACGGTTACTGCTTTACCGATAACTACGTTTGTCTCAATTTTAACGCCAAGATCTGTTACATTGTCAATCTCTCTTGCAACAATCCGCTTTTTCGGAAGACGGAACTCCGGAATACCATAACGAAGTACTCCACCTGGCTCATGCAATGCTTCAAAAATTGTAACATCACATCCCATTCTTGCAAGCTCACCTGCACAGGCCAGACCTGCAGGACCAGAACCTACGATTGCGATCTTGTGTCCGTTTGCCGGAGCCGGATCCTGCTGACGATAATGGAATTTTGCAGCTGCATCTGCTACAAAACGCTCCAGCTTACCGATGGAAACAGCCTCGCCTTTGATTCCGCGGATACATTTTCCTTCACACTGGTTCTCCTGCGGGCATACACGTCCACAAGTAGCCGGAAGAGATGTATACCGAGAAAGAATTTTGTAAGCCTCCTCAATCTCTCCAACTTTTACTCTGCCGATAAATGCAGGAATATCAATAGAAACCGGACAGCCTTCGATACATTTTGCATTTTTACATCCAAAGCATCTCTGTGCTTCCATCATTGCTTCTTCTTTATTATATCCATAACAAACTTCTTCGAAATTCGTTGCTCTTACCTTTGGATCCTGCTCTCTTACAGGAACTTTTTTTAACATATCCATTAGTTGTCACCTCCGCAGTTTCCGCATCCACCATGATGTGTATCTCCTTCGCGCAGTTTCAGGATTGCACGTCCCTCTTCTGTCTTGTACATCTGCTGACGTTTCATTGCCTGATCAAAATCAACCAGATGTCCGTCAAACTCCGGTCCGTCTACACATGCAAATTTGATTTCATCCCCTACCTGTAAACGACATGCGCCGCACATACCGGTACCGTCTACCATGATCGGGTTCATGGAAACAATCGTCGGAATATTCAGCTGTTTGGTAAGCAGACATACGAATTTCATCATGATCATCGGTCCGATGGCAACACAGACATCATACTGTTTGCCCTGGTTCTGTACAAGGTCGCGGAGTACATCGGTACCCATACCTTTTCTTACGTAAGAACCATCGTCTGTGGTTATGTACAGATTGCTGACAGCAGACATTTCTTTCTCGAGAATAACGAGATCTTTTGTCTTTGCTCCGACAATGGCGTCAGCAGTGATTCCATGCTCATGCAGCCATTTTAACTGCGGGTAAACCGGTGCAGTTCCAACACCGCCGGCTACGAATACGATCCGTTTTTTCTTCAGTTCTTCGATATCTTCGCTGCAGAACTCGGACGGCTGCCCCAGAGGTCCTACGAAATCCATGAAAGCATCTCCCGCTTTGAGATCTTTCATTTTTTTGGTAGATTCTCCGATCGGCATGAATACGATGGTGATAGTTCCTGCTTCTCTATCGTAATCACAAATGGTCAGAGGAATTCTTTCTCCTTCTTCATCTGCCTTGACAATAACAAACTGTCCAGGGAGGCAGTGCTGTGCTACTCGCGGTGCTTCTACTACCATACGGTAGATATTATTCGCGAGCATTTCCGCTTCTTGAATCTTGTACATAATATCCTCCTAATCTTGTTAGAAATATTTTAACAAAAGCACGACTTGGATTTTCGCGCATTTTATGTTAATACTTTATCACGTTTCCGGTTATTTGTAAACAACGGACAACATCTTTTCCCATCATCCGTGTTCCTCCAGATAATTTTCGAACTGTTCCATGGACATCAGAACTTTTCTCGGCTTGGTTCCTTCCTCCGGTCCTACGACACCGGCATCCGCGAGCTGGTCCATGATTCTGGCCGCGCGGTTGAAACCGATTTTCAGCACTCTCTGGAGCATGCCGATCGATGCCTTATCTTTTTCGATGATAAATTTTCCGGCTTCCACGAAGTAATTATCGCGGTTATCTCCGCCGCCTGCGGCAGAACCGCCATCCAGGCTTACGGTGTGAATCCGTTTTTCGATATCCGGATCATAAGCGTTCTCGCCGTAGTGATCTTTTAAGTAGGCAACGACATCACTGACCTCTTTATCCGAAACAAAGGATCCCTGCAGACGGGCCGGTTTCTGGTAATCCTGAGGCTTGTAGAGCATATCGCCTTTTCCAAGCAGTTTTTCCGCACCTCCCATGTCGAGGATCGTACGGGAATCTACGCTGGAAGAAACCGAGAATGCAATACGGGACGGCATATTTGCCTTGATAAGACCAGTGATGACATTGACGGAAGGTCTCTGTGTTGCAATAATCAGATGGATGCCGGCCGCACGGGCAAGCTGTGCCAGACGGCAGATCGCATCCTCCACTTCTCCCGGCGCAACCATCATCAGGTCGGCAAGCTCATCCACGATAATGACGATCTGCGGCAGTTTTTCCGGTTTTTTGCCGTTTTCATCCGGCGGCAGCTCGGCAACTTTTGCATTGTAGCCTTTCATATCGCGCACGTTGAATTCCGCAAATTTGTTATAACGGTCTGTCATCTCCGCAACCGCCCAGTTCAGAGCTCCGGAAGCCTTTTTCGGGTCTGTGACAACAGGAATAAAAAGGTGCGGAATGCCGTTATAAACAGAAAGCTCAACGACCTTCGGGTCGATCATGATCAGTTTGACGTCTTCCGGTTTTGCCTTATAAATAATACTCATAATCAGTGTGTTGATGCAGACCGATTTACCGGAACCGGTCGCACCGGCGATCAGAAGATGAGGCATTTTCGCGATATCTGCGATGACCGGCTGACCGGCGATGTCTTTTCCGACAGCAAAGGCCAGATTCGAAGAAAAGTTCTTAAACTCCGGTGTTTCAAGAAGATCACGCAGCATCACGGCCGTGTTCGTCTTATTTGGAACCTCGATTCCGACTGCGGATTTTCCCGGGATCGGTGCCTCAATGCGGACATCTGCTGCTGCAAGACTCAGCTTGATATCGTCGGTCAATCCGACAATCCGGCTTACTTTCACGCCCTGTTCCGGCATCAGCTCATACCGTGTGACGGTCGGTCCGCAGCTTACGTTATTGACTGTAACTTTGACACCGAAGCTGTCCAGCGTCTCCTCCAGTTTCCGCGCTACTTCCCGCAAATGCGCATCGGAATCGCCCATGGCACCGCGCATCCCTTTTTTCAGAAGATTCATCGGCGGTGTTTTGTACTCCGGCCGCTTTTCCTCTGCTTTTTTCCCGATTTCCTGACGAATGCCGTCTATATCCGCCTCGATCTCTTCACAGGAAGACCGCGGATTTCTCGTATGATCCGCAGACGTTTTCTCTTTTTTCGCCTCTTCTGCAGCTTGCCGTGTCATCTCCGGTCCTGTCTTTTCCGACTCTTCAGCCGGCACAGAACCACGGTGAATCGAAAGCTCCGGCATATCCATCTGATGGGTATCGTCGTTTTCGTTTAAATCAGCCTTCGATTCCACATGAGAAAGAAGGCGGGATTTCTTTTTCTTCCCGGCTTTTTTCGGTTCCTCCACTGGCTCAAGAATCAGCTCTTTTCCTTCCTCTTCCTCCATCGCAGCTTGGCGCGCCAGACGCTCCTGGCGGCGCTCCTCCGCCATCCGGCGGTGGTCATTCGTCTTTTCATGGATCGGCGCGAGAATCGGCTTCTGCGTCATCACGATCACGGAAATCACGATGGCGATCACAATAATCACCCACGCACCGATCTGGCCGAATCCCATGCCGAGAATTTTCACGACAGACCCTCCTAAGATTCCTCCGCCGAGATGATCGTAGGCGCTGTCAAAATAGTAATCCAGAAATGTCGTATCTCTCGTATAGCCGGACGCCAGAAGCTGCATAAAAGCGCAGAAAAAGACGAAACAGCTGATCGCTCCCCCGGTTTTCCGCACAATTAAAAAGTTCTGTCTGTTTGCTATGTAAAATGCTGTTCCAAAGAAGATCAGAACCGGTGCTGCCCACTCTGTCACGCCGAAAAGGCCGAAAAAGAAGTCGCAGACAGCCTGTCCGATCACGCCGCCCATACCGAAATTACTGAGCATCAGCAGAATCGAAACAGCAAGCACGGAAAGCAGAATAATTTCTGCGCGCACTCCCTCGTCCATCGGCTCACGGACTGTGTTTTTCCTTGTGCCGGAGGTACGTTTTGCGGTACTGCTCTTTTTCACCGTTGTTTTTCTGGCCGTTGTTTGGGTCTGTTTCTTTTTTGCTGTTCCGGAAGCAGAAGTTTTTTTCTTTGTCTTCCCGCTTCCCTTTGTTGTATTTGCCATGCAGAACTTCTCCCCTTTCTCGTATTACAGCAGAAAATATCCTGCAATGGAGAATGTCCCGACAAGAAGACAGTACAAAGCAAAATATTTCAGTTTCCGTTTTTTCACCACACGCATCAGAATGCGGATCGTAAAGTAACCGGCAAGTGCCGCCATGAAAACGCCGACCAGATATACCGGATGAAAAACAATTTTATTTTTTCCCATGGTCGCAATTTCAACGATCGTTGCCCCGATAATCGCCGGAACACTCACAATCAGAGAGTATTTCACAGCGTACGAACGGGTCATGCCGCCGATCACACACGCAGAAATAGTCGAACCAAGACGGGAAAGACCCGGAATCGTGGAAAAGCCTTGGAAGAATCCGGCAATCAGTGCATCTTTCGGCTTTAAATTTTTCTGCGTTTTTTCTCCCTCCGGAAGCATATCTGCCACCACAAGCAGAATCGCCGTCAGATACAGACCAACGCCAGGTGCCAGCAGATTCGAGGAGGTCAGTGTGACAAGGCTCTGAATCATGCCGCCGATTACAGCAGTCGGGATGGTGGTCAGAATCAGCAGGAAAGCAAGCATACGGTAGTTGCTGCCGAGCACCTTCCGGTACTGCTTTCCCTCCTGATGCTGACTGGAAAAGTGTTCCTTTAAATTATGAAACAGATCGATTATGATTCCGCACAACGCGAGGAAGAGACGTTTCCATTCCTTCGAAAATGTGAGCAGAATTGCAATCATGGAGCCAAAGTGCAAAAGCACATTGAAAAACACCGTCTGCGTATCTTCGATCTTCATAAAGTGACGGAAGATAATCAGATGTGCGGAGCTGCTGATCGGCAGGAATTCCGTGATTCCCTGGATCAGACCCAGAAATAAAGCTTCTATTACTGTCATTTTTTTATCCTGTTCCCTTATTTTTCTCTTTTGTGAAAGTCCGGACAAAACTTCCGTTCGAATTTTCACAGCGAACTCATTCTAACACAAAATCCCCTGAAACACAAGCCGCGCCGTGAAGTCAATTTTCTGTCCCTGCTGCCTTTTTCATCAGCTCATTCAGCTTTTCGAGCGCGCGGGCAATGCCGCCGACCTCGTCGATCAGGCCTTCTTCCACTGCCTGCGGGCCGTCCAGCATTGTTCCGACATCCTTGACCAGCATTTTCGTATCGAGCATCAGCTCCTCGAGCCGTTCCTTGGTGATTTTCGAATGGGCCGATACAAAACCTGTGATCCGATCCTGCGTCTTTTCCATATTACGGTACGTCTGTGCAACACCGATGAACATGCCGTTTGTACGCACCGGGTGAATGACCATGGTGGCACTCGGCACGATCAGCGAATAGTCTGCTGCAACTGCGAGCGGGACACCGATCGAATGACCGCCCCCTAAAACGAGCGATACCGCAGGCTTTCGCATGGACGCAATCATCTCTGCAATTGCAAGACCGGCCTCCACATCTCCGCCTACGGTATTCAGGAGAATCAGAAGACCATCAATACTTTTGTCCTCCTCGGCACGGGCAAGAGCAGGGAGAATGTGCTCATAGCGCGTCGCTTTCGTGCGCTCGCCGAGTGATTCATGCCCCTCCACCTCGCCGATGATGGACAGCAGATAAATGTTGGTCTTCAGTTCTACAATATTTTCTTTTTCTGTCTGGTTTTTCTGTGATTCTGCCATACGGATTTCCTCTTTTCTGCTATTCCAAAATAGCTTCATCAGTATGCGCAGATTCTTATGATTCTATGTAATTTCCAGTGAAATTACTCGTCCAGGTTGGTATATACGTACTGTACGTCGTCGTCGTCATCCAGCAGATCCAGGGTACGGTTCAGGTCTTTTAATGCCTGCGGATCGGTCAGCTCTACGTAGGTCTGTGGGATCATGGTAACGTCTGCCTCTGCCATGGCGATACCGTCTTTCTCCAGAGCCTCACGTACTGCGGAGAAGTCATCCGGATCGGTGATGATTTCGTAGCTGTCCTCTTCGTCTGCGAAGTCTTCTGCGCCTGCATCCAGAGCAAGCATCATCAGATCGTCAGCATCCATTTCGCACTCTTCTTTGTCGATGATGATCTGGCCTTTTTTGTCGAACATGTAGGATACGCATCCCGGTGTTCCAACGCTTCCGTTTCCTTTGGTGAAAGCGCTTCTTACGTTTGCTGCGGTACGGTTCTTGTTGTCGGTCAGAGTCTCTACGATGATCGCGATACCATTCGGGCCATAACCTTCGTAGGTGATACGCTCGTAGTTGTCTGCGTTTGCATCTCCGGCAGCTTTTTTAATACCGCGGTCGATGGTATCGTTCGGCATGTTGTTTGCTTTTGCTTTTGCGATAACGTCACGCAGCTTGCTGTTGTTTGCCGGATCCGGTCCGCCCTCTTTGACAGCGATTACGATCTCACGGCCGATGATGGTAAAGATTTTACCTTTTTTTGCGTCGTTTTTTTCTTTCTTATGCTTAATATTGGCAAATTTTGAATGTCCTGACATACCTCTTTTGTCTCCTTTATTTAAAGTATTACTTTTCTGTAAAAAGGTTTCCCCGAAAAACGGCAGAAGCCCATATAATATAGAATATAGCACGATCTTTCTCATTCGTCAACCGTGAACCGCGCCAAAAATACCCCTTATGTAGGCAGATCCAGGCTGATTTTCAGTGCTTCGTTCACAAGGGCCAGCTGTTCCGGCGTCAGATGACAGATTTTATCTTTCAGCCTTCTCTTATCGATCGTCCGAAGCTGTTCCAGTAAAATAACAGAATCCCGTACAATCCCATAGGCGGACGCTTCGATCTCAATGTGCGTCGGCAGCTTCGCCTTATTCATCCTCGATGTAATCGCCGCACAGATCACCGTCGGACTGTGCCGGTTGCCGATGTCATTCTGAATGATCAGCACCGGACGGACACCGCCCTGCTCACTTCCCACAACGGGCCGCAGGTCGGCATAATATACATCGCCACGCTTGATTACCACTTGTGCTCACTCTCCGATTCTTTCCGTTTTGCTTTCCCATACGATAACGATCCGGCGTTTTACGCCTTTTAAAATCGTTTCCATGTATTTAATATTGCCTGTTTTTCCGGAGGTATTCACAAATTTCATCCGGCGCTTCAAAAAAGTCCGCCCAGAGTCCTTTTGGGAACCCGTGATTCTGATCTGCTTTGCTCAGATTGACTGCAATCCTCTGATAATCTCGGATGCTGTTACATAGGAAGCACTGCTTTTTTCTTCCGCAGCCTCTCCCGCCTTTCCATGCGCATATGCCGCCAGTGCCGCTGTTTTGGCAAGGCTGATTTTTTTCTCGTTTTTTTCACACTGACGTTTTGCTGCAAAGGCGCCTGTGATTCCCGCGAGCACATCGCCGCTTCCCGCCGTCGCAAGCGCACTGCTTCCGCTTGTGTTTATGTAATACTGCTCACGCCCTTCCTCTGCTGTCACGGTTACGGAATCCTTTCGTACACAGCAGGCCTGGTATTTTTCGGCTGCCCTTCCGGCGCTTCCTGCCGGGTCACGCTGGCATTCTGCAATGGTCATGTGCAGCAGCCGTGCAAGCTCTCCTACATGAGGCGTTAAAATTTTTTCTGCCCGGCAGCCCGAAAGAATCTCTGCATCTTCTGCAATCAGGTTCAGCGCATCTGCATCCAGAACAAGAGGAACTTCTGTGTGCTGCACCGTAAAAACGAGCAGTTCTTTTGCCGTCCGGCTTTTGGAAAGTCCCGGTCCCGCAACAACAGCGTCCGCCCAGGCGAGATCCTGCAGCAGGGCTTCTTCCGGAAGCGGCTCATCCTCCTTCCAGAAATCCGCCATTGCTTCCGGCAGGGCACAGAAAAGCGGCGTACGGTTTCTTTCCTCTGTCACAACCTTTACCATGCCGGCACCGGATGCAAGGACTGCCCTGGCACACAAAACAGCGGCTCCGCACATGGCACCGGAACCGGCAAGTACCAGCACCTTTCCGAAGGTTCCCTTATTTCCCATCGGCGTGCGGGTAAGAAACCGGTCCAGATCTTCTTTTTCCACTGAACCGTACCAGGGCGTCTCCTCTTCTCCTGCATCAAAGCCGATTCCGATATCACGGACCAGGACCTCTCCGGCATATCGTTTTCCGGGATCAAAGAGAAGCCCTGGCTTTGCACAGGCAAATGTCACCGTGGCTCTGGCTTTCACCGCCGCATCAAGGACCTCTCCGGTATCCGTGTGGATCCCCGAAGGGATGTCCACGGCAAGAACAGGAACACCGCTTGCGCAGATTGCTTCCACTGCCCTCCGGTACTCCCCTGCCAGCGGACGGGATACGCCAATTCCAAAGATGGCATCTATGATAACAGTATATTCCCGGAAATCCGGATTCTTAACCTCACGGACCCCATAATTTTCCGCAATTTTCTTCTGTGCTCTCATGCCTTCACTGTATTTTTCCGGATTTCCAAGACAGAACAGTTCCGCATCCACCCCTTTCGTCTTTAAAATCCGTGCAATTGCCGCACCGTCCCCTCCATTATTTCCGGGACCGCACACAGCAAGGACTTTTCCTGTATCCCATGTTCCATTTTGAAGCTCCTCCACGCAGGACAGCGCTGCGCGCTCCATCAGTACCAGGGACGGTACCCCCATGGTTTCGATCGTATTGCGGTCTGCCTGCTTCATCTGTGCTGCTGTAAGAATCCGTTTCATCGCTTTTCCTCCTTTTCCTGCCTTATCCGGAAAGTGAACAGAAAAAGTCTCCGGTTTCCCGAAGACTCTCCTGCTTTTGTTTTGGTTTCTTAATTGTTCTTTGGATGCTCCGCCTCATATCTGGTCAGATTGTAGGAGAGACGCATCAGACTTTCGGAAAGATGGACGTTCTCGACGATCACATCTTTCGGAAGTTTTAAGTTTAGATCGGTATGTGCAAAATTCCAGATTGCTTTTACACCGTTGTCCACGAGAATCTCTGCCATCTCTACCGCTTTTGCTTTTGGCAGTGTCAAAGCCGCAATCTCTACATGGTGTTCCTTGATAAATTCCGGAAGCTCGTCCGCCATGCGGATTTCAATTCCGCGCACGGAGATTCCTTTTAATACCGGGTTGACGTCAAAAATACCGACCGTTTTGAATCCGCTTCTTTCAAAGGCCGCATAATTAGCAAGCGCCTGTCCCAGATTTCCGGCTCCGACAAAAATCATATTGTGGACTCTGTCCAGACCTAAAATTTTTCCAATCTCGCTGTACAGATACCGCACGTTATAACCATACCCCTGCTGGCCGAAGCCGCCGAAATTATTTAAATCCTGGCGAATCTGGGAAGCTGTCACTTTCATCCGCTCGCTCAGCTCACCGGAAGAGATCCGTTCTACTCCGTCCTCCAGCAATTCGCCCAGGTAACGATAATATCTAGGAAGTCTTTTGATAACTGCCCGCGAAATTCCTTTTTCTTCCAAGATAAATTCCTCCTTATTTACACCTGCATATATTCATATTATATATGGTTGATAGAAAATTGTCAAAGATTTCTTGAAATTTTGTGTATTACTCTCTATAATAAGGATGGTGTATTATGTCAAAATACAGAAATATGTTATCTGGAGGAACCACATGATTCTTGCATGTCAGAATATCTCGAAAGCATTCGGGACAACGGAAATTATCAAAAATGCATCTTTTCATATAGAAGAACGCGAAAAAACCGCACTGGTCGGCATCAACGGTGCCGGAAAATCGACGCTGTTAAAAATCATCATCGGCGAAATGAGGGCCGATGAGGGAGAGGTCATCCTCTCCAAAGGAAAGACGATGGGCTATCTCGCCCAGCATCAGGATCTGACCGGACACCTTTCCATTTACCAGGAAGTGCTGACCGCGAAACAGAATCTGATCGATATGGAGGAACGCCTCCGTCAGATGGAAAGTGATATGAATACAAAATCCGGTGCAGAGCTGGATGAACTTCTTTCCACCTACACCCGCCTCTCCCATACCTTTGAACTGGAAAACGGATACGCGTACCGCAGTGAAGTCGTCGGTGTTTTAAAAGGTCTTGGCTTTTCCGAGAGCGATTTTGAAAAACAGGTGGACTCCCTCTCCGGCGGTCAGAAGACCCGCGTGGCACTTGGTAAACTGCTGCTCACCAAACCGGACATCATTCTGCTCGACGAGCCGACCAACCACCTCGATATGGACTCGATCTCCTGGCTCGAAACGTATCTTTTAAATTACAGCGGAGCCGTCCTGATCGTCTCCCATGACCGTTACTTTCTCGACCGCGTTGTCACAAAAGTCGTTGAAGTGGACAATAAAAAAGTAACAACTTTTGAGGGAAACTATACCGCCTACAGTCAAAAAAAAGCAATGCTCCGTGAAGCCGCTTACCATGCCTGGGTCAACCAGCAGCAGGAAATCCACCATCAGGAAGAAGTCATTGCAAAGCTGAAATCTTTCAACCGCGAGAAATCCATCAAACGCGCCGAGAGCCGTGAAAAAATGCTGGACAAAATGGATGTGCTGGAAAAGCCGACCGAAGTACGCTCCGATATGCGGATCCGTCTGGAACCGCGCATCACAAGCGGAAACGATGTGCTGACCGTCGAGCACCTCTCCAAAGCCTTCCCGGGACAGACGCTTTTCCAGGATCTGAATTTCGAAATCAAGCGCGGGGAGCGCGTCGCAATCATCGGAAACAACGGAACGGGAAAAACGACGATCTTAAAGATCTTAAACGAAGTCATCCGCCCGGATGCCGGCTCTTTTACACTTGGAAGCCGTGTACAGATCGGTTACTACGATCAGGAGCATCAGGTGCTCCACATGGAAAAGACCATTTTCCAGGAGATTTCCGACGCGTATCCGTATCTGACAAACACCGAAATCCGAAATGTGCTGGCCGCCTTCCTGTTTACAAACGACGATGTCTTCCAACCGATTCATACCTTGAGCGGCGGTGAGCGCGGACGAATTTCTCTTGCCAAGCTGATGCTCTCGAACGCCAACTTCCTGATCCTCGACGAGCCGACCAACCACCTCGATATCGTATCAAAGGAGATTCTGGAAAACGCGCTGAAGGATTACACTGGAACGGTACTGTACGTTTCCCACGACCGTTACTTTATCAATCAGACTGCAACCCGGATTCTGGAGCTGACGGGACAAACACTCGTCAACTATATCGGAAATTACGATTACTATCTGGAGAAAAAAGAAGAGCTGACCCGCATCTATGCTCCTGCTGCCGATGCCGCCGCTCCGGAAGAAACAGCGGCTCCTTCCGAAGCCTCCTCCACAAAGCTGGACTGGAAAGCGCAGAAAGAAGAACAGGCACGTCTCCGCAAGAAAGAAAACGAGCTGAAAAAGACGGAGAAACGAATTGAAGAGCTTGAGACACGCGATTCGGAAATTGATGAGGAAATGTCGAAACCGGAAGTCGCAACGAATGTGGCAGAGTGTGTGAAATTAAGCAAAGAGAAAGCAGAGATTGCCGCGGAACTCGAAGAGCTGTATGAAAAATGGGAAGAGCTTGCCGAATAGGCCTGGTTTTCCCCGGAAAATTCAAAACAGAAAAAGCCGGTCCGGCGCATCCCTTTTTGCGGGAATGCCGGATCGGCTTTCTTTTTTGCTTCGTTTAATTATTTCTCCAGCTCCTCGCGGATGGCCAGGATGAAATCACGGCTGTTTAATACGGTCGGATTTTCCATGGTGGTGATCAGCGCAAGGTCTTTTGTCATTTTTCCGCTCTCGATCGTTGCGATCGTTGCTTTTTCCAGACGGTCTGCAAATGCGGAAAGTTCTGCGTTTCCATCCATTTCCCCGCGTTTTCTGAGTGCGCCGGTCCATGCAAAAATGGTGGCCACGGAGTTGGTGGATGTCTCCTCACCTTTTAAGTGACGGTAATAGTGGCGCTGTACGGTTCCGTGCGCAGCCTCGTACTCGTAATATCCGTGCGGGGATACGAGAACAGAAGTCATCATCGCAAGGGAACCGAAGGCGGAGGATACCATGTCGCTCATGACATCGCCGTCGTAGTTCTTGCAGGCCCAGATAAAGCCGCCCTCTGCTTTCATGATGCGGGCAACGGCGTCGTCGATCAGAGTGTAGAAGTAGGTAATGCCTGCTTCTGCAAATTTCTCTTTGTACTCTGCATCGAAGATCTCCTGGAAGATATCCTTGAAGCGGTGATCATACTTCTTGGAAATCGTATCCTTGCTTGCAAACCACAGATCCTGTTTCGTGGACAGTGCGTACTCGAAACAGCTTCTCGCAAAGCTTTCTATGGAGTTATCCAGATTGTGCATGCCCTGAATGACACCGGCGCCGGTGAAGTTGTGGATCAGCTCTCTTGTCTCGGTGCCGTCC
>OHWC01000449.1_pt1 | contig 22629 bp, 20 predicted proteins | sample 1579541 | NCBI WGS metagenome assembly OHWC01 (sample SAMEA3882551, study PRJEB24775) | human gut metagenome | biome: human-associated habitat; feature: intestine environment; material: feces | place: Netherlands | collected 2009/2010
AAATGAAACGATTTACAGCAATATTACTTACAGGCATGATGATATTTACCCTCGCATCATGCGGCAAAAAAGCACAGGATACACCAACAGAGCCTGCAACAGAGACACAGGCTGCAGAGAAGGTCGAGATGCCTACGGAAACGGAAGCCGTGACAGAGGTGGTAACAGAGGCTGCAAAAGATACGCAGCAGACAGAAGCACAGCAGGAAGAACAGACTGCCGAACAGCAGGACGAGGAGCAGAACAATTCAGGTGAAAATAATTCCTCTTATCAGTATGTAGAAAGAGCATCCTATGAGAATGGAGAATCAGTGTCACTAAATCCTTCATGGCAGTATGCAGAACATTCAGCGATAAATTCAGGCTGTGCGGTCATGTACAAGGCTACAGCAAACCGCAAAAACATAGTAGTAGGTGTCAATGCTGGACACGGTACAAGCGGAGGAACTTCGGTGAAGACACTTTGTCATCCGGACGGCTCTGCAAAGACCACAGGTGGTACAACAGGCGCAGGCGCAACAAAAGCAGTAGCAGTTTCAGGTGGTATGTCCTTTAATGACGGTACACCGGAGAGCTCTGTCACACTCCGTATGGCGCAGATATTAAAGGACAAGCTGCTTGCGGCAGGCTATGATGTGCTTATGGTAAGAGACGGAAGCGATGTACAGCTTGACAATGTAGCACGTACTGTCATCTGCAATAATGCGGCAGACTGTCATATCGCTCTGCACTGGGATGGTGACGGACTAAGCTACGATAAGGGCTGCTTTTACATATCAGTGCCTGGAGGCATAAAGGGAATGGAGCCGGTTGCATCACACTGGCAGCAGCATGATGCACTTGGGGCAAGCCTGATAGAAGGACTGCGCGCTCATGGAGCAAAGATAAACGGTAATGGCTCAATGGCGATAGACCTGACACAGACCTCATACAGCACGGTACCGTCAGTGGATGTAGAGCTTGGCAACGCATGCTCTGACCACAGCGATGCCACACTTGAAAATCTGGCAGACGGACTGGTGCAGGGAGTCGAGGGATATTTCTAGAATAAAAAAGTTACTGTTGTTTTTTTTGTGTGCATTGGCACTAAACTAAAGTTTGCAAAAACAACCGAATAATAGTAAAATGTCATACATGCGAGTATATTATTACGAAAACGAGCTGGAGGAAGAGTTTTCCTCTGCTTCAATCAAGGCAAAAAAGATAGACGCAGACTATGACTACAGTATGGATAGTGCAGGAAGGCGATTTCTGCACTTCTTTTACATTTGCTGCAAGGAATAATAAGCCGGTGCTTCCGGTGTTTATCACTATGAGTGACAGCGATGTAATCGATGCAGATGGTTTTTATGTGCAGGAATACACAGTGCATTTCTGTGAGCCAATCTATCCGGATCCATCAAAGAAGCAGGCGGATTCATAGAAACGGTACAATAGATATAGAAAGGGAATATTATGACAGACAACAAATCCGGGGAGATACTCATAATAGAGGATGACAAGGACATTAATGATCTGCTTGCGACAGCGCTTTCAAAAGCCGGATATAGGACAAGACAGGCATGGTCAGGCACAGAGGGAGAGCTTTTGCTTAAGCTGGACATGGAAGCCTATGCGCTTGTGCTATTGGATCTGATGCTTCCGGGGCTTTCAGGGGAGAAGCTTCTGGCACGGATACGGCAGATGGATGCGTCACTTCCGGTGATAATACTTACGGCAAAGGATGAGCTGGATGAGAAAATCAATCTGCTCGTGGCAGGCGCTGATGATTACATCACAAAGCCGTTTGAGATAAAGGAGGTCGTTGCCAGAGTGGCTGTGCAGCTTCGTCATGCGGTGGCAGATGTGCCTTCAAAGTCGGGCCAGGCAGGGGAAAACCAGACAAAAGCAGAAAATGAGACCGGGCAGGGAGATACTGCAAATACATACATAGCGGGTCCTGCTAAAATAGAGCACAGACAGCTTGTGCTCGATCGGATTTCAAGACAGCTTTATGTAGCTGATGATGCTGTTGACGGCATCACAAAGCAGGAGTTTGCCATACTCGAGCTTCTCATGGCGCATCCCAGACAGGTGTTTGCCAAGGAGGACATATTTGAATATGCCTGGGATGAGCCGTACATGGGCGAGACAAAGACTCTTGATGTGCACATCAGCAATATCAGAAAGAAGATAAAAAAGCTGACCGATGACGAGTACATAGAGACAGTGTGGGGCATCGGTTACAAAATGAAAGAGTAAAGGTAAACAAGCTTTACTCTTTTTTTACTTTTTGTTAGCGATGTATTAGGATTTTACATTTATATTATGATTAAAGGGTTGCTAAGGAATAAAAGAAAAGGAGATTTGATTGTGAGTGAAATATTATTGCAGACAAAGGCACTGACCAAGCAGTATGGACACCAGAAAGCGGTTGACAATGTGGATATCCACATCAAAAAGGGTGCAATCTATGGATTTATCGGCAGAAACGGTGCCGGCAAGACTACCTGTATGAGAATGATCGGCGGTCTGGCAAAGCCGACAAGCGGAGAAATATCTATGTTTGGATACACAGGAAAGGATTTGTCGAAGGTACGCTCAAGAGTGGGCTGCCTGATTGAGGCACCGGGTGTATATCCCAACATGACGGCAAAGGAAAATATCGAGATGAAGTGCCGTCTCTTCGGCATCAGTAAAAAGGGCTATGCAGAGGACATACTTGATAAGGTAGGTCTGTTAAATGTGGGAAAGAAAAAAACAAAGAATTTCTCACTTGGTATGAAGCAGAGGCTTGGAATCGGCATGGCGCTGGTTGGAGAGCCTGACCTTTTAGTGCTTGATGAGCCTATCAACGGACTTGATCCACAGGGAATTGCAGAGGTGCGTGATACGATTCAGAATCTGTGTGCACAGCAGGATATGACTGTGTTTATTTCTAGCCATATATTGGAGGAGCTTTCAAAGCTTGCCACAGATTACGGCATTATAAATAATGGAGCCCTGCTTCAGGAAATTACCAGAGAGGAGCTGCTTTCCAAGTGCAGTGAAAAGATTACACTGACAGTGGACAATCCAAATAAAGCAGTGCCTGTGCTCGATAAGATGGGCTTTGTGCACTACATGATAGTGGACAAAAATCATATAGATGTCTATGAGCGCCTGAATGATAGCGCCGCCTTAAATACAGCGCTGGTCACAGCAGGAGTTTCGGTGGCACAGCTAGCGGTCACAGGAATGGAGCTTGAGACATATTTCCTTAGTATCACAGGAGGTGCGACAAATGTTTAATGCGGTAAGAATGGATATTTACAGACTGATACATACAAAGTCAGCTTATGTTATACTTGTAATAGCTATGGCACTCGCAATAGCTATGAGCGGTATGACCGCTCTTGTCAGAAGTATGGCGACAGAGAGCATCGTGGAAACAACTGATGATGTCACTATGGTAAGTGAGTCAGACAGTGAGATAGCAGATGAATACGATACAGCATCAGCGGAATCGTTAAATGGACCAACGGCAACAGTCGGGCTTGAAATGGATGAATCCGACATGTCAGATGAGGTGCCGACCATAGCCGATATGGTTGAAAGCGATATAGCAGGTCTTGACCTGGCACTTTTACTTGCGATATTTACGGTGCTCTTTTCAACAGCAGACCTAAACAGCGGCTATATAAAAAGCGTAGGCGGACAGGTGAAGTGCCGTGGAGTGCTGCTGTTTTCAAAGATGATAGCGCTTTCGGTATTTACACTTGTGGCTATGGCACTTGATGTGATTGTACAGTGTATCGCGACTCCGCTGTTTTTACATGGAGCAGAATTCGGAGATGCAGCAGACTTATTTAAGATGCTTGGCAGCCAGTATGTGGTCACACTTTTATTTGTATATTTTGTCATGGCAATGGCAATCATTATAAAAAACAATGTAATCAGCATGATTATCGCTGTGTGCATGTGTACAGGTATCTTTTCACTGATTTTCAGTGGAATCAATATACTTATTGAAAAAATCGGAGTAAAGAACTTTGATATAAATGATTACCTTATTGTTAATCAGATTTCTGAGCTTGACCTGAGTTCGTCTGCAAAGACAGTAGGCGGTGCATTTGCGATAGCCGCTGTGTGGGCAGTGGTGTCACTGATTGCAGTGTACGGTGTATTTAAACGCAGGGATATATAATGTGTTTTGAATGAGGAATAAAACATGGTTTGGAAAATACTGACTGTAATACTTGCAGTTTCGGTAGCTGTCTTAATAGCTGTGCTCGTAAAAATAAGGGCACAGCTTCGTGACATTAACGAACAGCTTGATTTTTTATGCGAAAAGGATACAAATATGCTCCTTTTAACCGATACCAACATGGCTGATATCGGAAGGCTTAAGGAGCGTATAAACAGATTTTTAGAGCAATGGCACAGGCAGCGTGAGGCAGCAGCGAAAAAGGAGCAGATGATATCTGACACGTACACAAACCTGTCGCACGATATCCGTACTCCGCTTACCTCGCTGGACGGCTATTTTCAGCTGCTTAGGGATGAGACTGACAAGAGCGCGCAGGAGCATTATATAGATATCATCCAGGAGCGCATTACAAGCCTTAAGGATATGCTCGAGGAGCTTTTCATGTTCACAAAGCTTAAAAATGACAGCTTCAAGCTAGAGCTGTCTAATTGCTGTGTCAGCAGACTTTTAAAGCAGACAGTGTTTTCGTATTATGAGGAGTGGAAAAAGCAGGGCATTGAGCCGTCACTTGATATATGTGAGGACACGATATTTATCACTGCAAATGTGCAGGCGCTCAGGCGGGTGTTTCAGAATGTGATAAAAAATGCACTGGTGCATGGGCAGAAGAGCATCTGCATACAGATGAAGCAACAGGATTCGTGCAATTGCAGGGCTTCAGATGACGAGCGTACTTCAAAAAATAGGATTGTCCATATTTTGGTTTCAAATGATGTAAAAAATCCTGATGATATAGATGTGGACAAGGTGTTTGAGCGCTTTTACAAAGCCGATGAGGCGAGGAGCATATCATCGAGCGGGCTTGGGCTTTCGATTGCAAAGGAACTTGTGGAGAGAATGGGCGGGAGTATTGAAGCAAGGCTTGAGGGGAAGCGGTTTGTTGTGGAAATACAGTTTGAATGTGAATAGTTCACTTTTGTAATGTGATAAATAATATTGACACACATGAAACTAAATGATATACTGTCAAGGTGTTTGCGGGCATGGCGGAATTCTTGACAATTGAACTGCTAACGTTCAATTGTAGGCAGATGCGCTACTGTACGCGGCATATATATGCGGGCATGGCGGAATTGGCAGACGCGCTAGATTTAGGTTCTAGTGGGAGACCGTGCAGGTTCAAGTCCTGTTGCCCGTACTGTTTACAAGGGTTTCAGAGGTTTTTATTACTTCTGAAATTCTTATTTTTTTATCATTTTTCCTATACGAAAGGATACCACAATGCAGGCTTACAAGGATTTAGTAAAAGCACTTCCTGGCTTAAAAGAGGATATGCCACGCGCATTTTACATGCTCGCAGAGCTCTTTGATTACGGTTCATTTGATATATGCAGAAGTGATGACAAATATATAATCCCATATATCATGAATGATGCGGTGGAATGCTATCTGACTTTGGAAAATGCAGTGTTAAAGGGCGATTATCATAGCGAGGAAGAAATCATTTCGGCATCGTTGGTTTTAGGAAGTGAAAAAAGTTATGGACTCATTCTGCACCAGCAGGACAATGTGGTCACACTCTGGTTTGATAATTTGCATGTACATGAGGCATGCTTTAAATACCATGAAATAGGACATTTCTGGGTAAAGGGACAGGAGCAGTGGCGCATGCTTGTATATATGGTAGGAACAATCGCTGATAAGTATATGTACATGGGAAGGGAATACTGCAACGAGACAGAATGCTTTATCCAGAGCCTTATTTACTTTGCACCGTTTCGCAGATGGACACCTGTACCCGGCGATTTGATGGAGTATCATTTTCCGGCCCGTGTAGAGGGAATAGACATTATGGAGGAGCTTTGCAGGGAGGTTTCGGACACTGATTATCTTAAGCTCATTGCACGTTACAGGGCAAATCCATGTGAGAAAACGGAAAAACTTTTGAGCAGACATTTAGCCGATGCAAAAAGAGTACCGCTTTATCAGTATATTTATAAGCTTGTGATAAAGGCATCAAAGGATTATCCGGAGAGAAATTACGGAAATCAGATAAATGAACGCATAAAAGAAAAGCGTAAAGCGCTTGAAAAGGAGCTGCTTCAAAAGGGATACACCGGAAAATACCCTGTGTTTTCAAAGAAAAATACGACTGTGCGTGTAATGGAGGAACAGCCCTACGTCACAGCAATTCTCGAGTGGGATGATTACAAATATAAGCAGCAGCTCATGGTTTCTGAGTGCAGTGCCAAAAAGTATGATGGAATAAATGCGGGATTTTTTAAAGGAATAGGCAGACACGGACGCATTGTGCAGGTGTAGATACACATAAAACAAAAGCCACGGAGCAATCCGTGGCTTTCATAATACGCTTATTACAAGGATGGGCTTGAGAAGACTCGAACTTCCGACCTCACGCTTATCAGGCGTGCGCTCTAACCGGCTGAGCTACAAGCCCTTGTGTTTTGCACAAAACGTATACTACAATATTTTTGGTGAGAAGTCAAGAGTTTTTTAGAGGTTTTCTCCATCTGTTTTATTTTTCGGATATTCGTTTGAGTGTGCACTAATGACCTCATTAATCCAGTCTACACACTGTTTTTTTCCGTCATCTGTAAATGGAAAGGTATTGTCAGTTTTTTTGCTGTCGTCGGTCAGGTCAAAAATATACGGCCCCGGCCATATCCATGCATGAAATATTGGCTCACCCTTTTCTTCGGGTGTATCCTCTGTGGCTTCCTTGATGACAGGCTCCTCACGCTTTATGAGAAAGCGCATGCCGTTCATCCAGCCGGTAAAGGTTGTTTTTTTATAGTAGTTGAGATTGAGTGCATCGTCGTATGTAAGCATAGGTGGCTCCTTGATATATAATGATAAGTAATTATACACCAAATACCCATTTAATGCCAGAATAACGCCGGTACTTAACAATTCAAAGCAATCATGCGCTGAAAATTAATATTTTAATGCAAAAATAAAAATGAATAAAAATGTATAAATAATTCTTATGAACTGCATAAATTACCCTTATTAATGAGTATTATAAAAAAATAACTAATTTTTATGCAGAAATGAAAACAATATAGGAAAATATATCCAATTGACAAAGCATGATTTCTGTGTATAATAAAAAAGAATTGTTCGCGTCAGAACGACAGTTGTATCAGACAGCAAGATTAGGGAGTGTGTAATGACAATGACGTCATTCGCACTTTTTTGCGTATTAGACAAAATACTTTGACGTGGTGCAGTGATAATGCTTTAAAAAATAAAAATAATGCATTATCGATACAAATCCAAGAGGGAGAGAAAAATATGGGTAAGTACATTGTAAAGAGAGTTATTCTCGCGATTTTTACAATCTTCATTATCAGTCTTATTACATTCTTTGCCATGAATGCAATTCCGGGTGGTCCATTCAATTCGGAGAAGGCAAAGAGTCCGGCGGTAATGAAAGAGCTTGAGGCACGCTATGGACTGGATCAGCCACTTATAGTCCAGTACAAGAACTACATGGCAGGCGTGCTGCACGGAGATTTCGGTGTTAGTCTTAAGACAGACCGTCCGATCTCAGATATCATTGGGGAGAGCTTCCCGATTTCAGCGAAGCTTGGACTCTTAGCGGCGCTCACTGCGATAGTATTCGGAGTGGTGCTCGGTTCGATAGCAGCGCTGATGCGAAACAGGTGGCCAGATCGAGTTATAGTATTCTTCGTCACACTGATTACGTCGATGCCGTCATTTGTCATCGCTACGTTATTACTTTATTTCTTCTGTATAAAGCTTGGCGTGGTGCAGGCCTTCAGCTCAGGAAGCAACATGATATTACTTCCGGTGCTGTCACTGTCACTTTCACCGATGGCATATATTACAAGACTTACAAAGACTTCAATGCTTGATGCACTCGGACAGGATTACATCCGTACGGCAAAGGCCAAGGGTGTACATCAGTACAAGATTATATTTGTACATGCGCTTCGTAATGCGCTCATTCCGGTCATCACATATGTGGGACCTATGATTGGTGGTATCCTCACAGGTTCAATGGTTATTGAGAGTATTTTCAATATCGGAGGACTCGGTTCCAAGTTCGTAAGCTGTATCACAAACCGTGATTACACAATGATTATGGCCACAACACTTTTCCTTGCTGTCATCATGGTAGGCGCGAACCTCATTACAGATATTGTATACAAAGTGATTGATCCACGTATTAAGCTTGATTAAGGAGAGATAAAGATGAAAGATAATATGAAGAGAGCTCCTTTCTCCACACAGATTGACCTTAGCAAGTTCGATATGAAGGATTTTGCCAAGGCATCAGATGAAGAGAAACGCCAGCAGGAGGTTATGGGTGAGTCAACTACCTTCTTTAAGGATGGTCTTAAGAGACTCCGTAAAAATCCACTGGCTATGGGTTCTATTATAGTTTTGGTTTTACTTATTTTGGTTATTCTTCTGGCACCAAAGATTGTGCCTTACGGCTATGCAGATATCGTTAAGGGTGCACAGAACTTAGGACCTTTCCAGTACAGCGATGCTGAGCAGGCACAGATTGATGCAGGTGAGAAGCTGTTCCCGCACATTTTTGGCACAGATGAGCTCGGAAGAGACTATTTTATCCGTGTTGTTTACGGAGCTCGTGTTTCTCTGGGAGTCGGTGTGTTTGCATCACTGCTTGTGCTTATAATCGGTATCATTTACGGTTCCGTATCAGGCTTCTGCGGTGGCAAGGTAGATATGGTTATGATGAGAATAGTAGATATCATTTATTCATTGCCGGATATGCTGCTCATCATTTTACTCGCAGTTGTATTAAATGAGGTGCTGACACCTGTAATAAAGGGTACAGTGCTTTCAAAGCTCGGTGTCAACATGATTGCACTTTTCATAGTGTTTGGATTGCTTTACTGGGTAGGAATGGCAAGACTTATAAGAGGTCAGATTCTTACCATTAAGCAGAATGAGTACATTCTCGCAGCAAAGTGTATCGGAACATCATCAGCCCGCACTATCAGAAAACACATTTTACCGAACTGTCTGTCAGTAATCATCATTACTACAGCGCTTCAGATACCATCAGCCATCTTTACTGAGAGTTATCTGTCATTTATCGGACTTGGTGTTTCGGCTCCTATGCCTTCACTTGGTTCGTTGGCAAATACAGCGCGTGGCGGACTCCAGAGCTACCCATTGCGTCTTATTTTCCCGGCGCTTACGATTTGTATCATTGTTCTTACATTGAATCTTATCGGTGACGGCTTAAGAGATGCATTTGACCCTAAATTATCGAAATAGTAAGGAGTGAGTAAGATGGAAGATAATAAGTTTGTTCTTGAAGTATCTGATCTGCACACTACCTTCAAGACCGATAACGGAGACGTATCAGCTGTAAACGGTGTCAGCTTTAAGCTTGAGCCGGGAAAGACTCTTGGAATCGTAGGAGAGTCAGGCTCAGGAAAGTCAGTTACAGCATATTCAATCATGCAGATTCTTGCTGAGAATGGTGCCATCACAGGCGGCTCAGTAAAATATAAGGGTGAGGATATCACCAAATGGAACAAAAAGAAAATGGCAGATTTCAGAGGAAAATGCTGTTCAATCATTTTCCAGGATCCTATGACATCGCTTAATCCGGTATTTACGGTAGGCTACCAGCTTGAGGAGGCAGTGCTTCTTCACACAGACCGTACAAAGAAGGAAGCAAAAGAGCGTGCTATAGAGATGCTCACACTTGTAGGCGTTAATGAGCCTGAGAAGCGTGTAAATCAGTACCCTCATGAGCTTTCCGGTGGTATGAGACAGCGTGTCATGATAGCTATGGCATTAGCCTGTGAGCCGGATATCCTTATCGCAGATGAGCCGACAACAGCTCTTGATGTGACTATCCAGGCACAGATTCTTGAGCTTATGCAGTCATTGCAGGAAAAGCTCGGCATGGCAATCATAATGGTTACACATGATCTGGGTGTCATTGCTTCAATGTGTGATGAGATCATAGTTATGTACGGCGGCCGTGTGTGTGAGAGAGGAACAGCAGATGCCATATTCTACAGCCCGGCGCATGAGTACACAAAGGGACTGCTTCGTTCAATCCCTACAAAGACCAATTCAAAAACCAGGCTTGTTCCTATCGGAGGCACACCAATCAATATGCTCAACATGCCAGATGGTTGTGCATTCTGCCCTCGCTGTGATGCCGCTATGAAGATATGTCTCACCGAAAAGCCGGAGGAAATCTGGGTTGGAGAGGATCATCTCGCATCATGCTGGATGAATATTAAGAATATGATGGAGGAGGGAAAATCAAATGAGTAATGAGACAAATAACAACGAGTACCTGCTCAAGGTAGACCATTTGAAGCAGTATTTCCCTGTTCATGACGGATTTAAAAAGATGGAATTAAAGGCAGTCGATGATGTGTCATTTGCCATAAAGCCGGGTGAGACGCTTGGACTTGTTGGCGAGTCAGGCTGTGGAAAGACAACCGTAGGACGTACTCTTTTACGTCTGTACCAGCCGACAGCTGGACGCATTGAGTTCGACGGCAATGTTTTGTTTGACAGTGAGAAGAAGATAGATGTGGATATGCATCCTTACCGTAAGCAGATGCAGATGGTATTCCAGGATCCGTATTCATCACTCAACCCTCGTATGACGGTTGAGGATATCATCGGAGAGCCTCTCGATGTGCACAAGCTCTATAATAGCAAGAAAGAGCGCCATGAGATGATTATGGATCTCATGGAGACAGTTGGACTAAACGCAGACCATGCCACACGTTATGCACATGAGTTTTCGGGTGGACAGAGACAGCGTATCGGAATAGCAAGAGCGCTTGCAGTAGATCCGAAGTTTATCGTATGTGATGAGCCGGTATCGGCACTTGATGTTTCAATTCAGGCTCAGGTAGTCAACATGTTTGAGGATCTGCAGAAGGAGAGAGGGTTATCATACCTGTTTATAGCGCATGATCTGCTTGTAGTGCAGCATATCTCTGACAGAATAGCTGTTATGTACTTGGGCCATATGATGGAGCTTGCAGATGCAGATGAGCTGATGGACAATCCAATCCATCCGTACACACAGTCGCTGCTTTCAGCAGTTCCGATTCCGGATCCTGAGACTGCCAGACAAAGCAAGCGAATCGTGCTTGAGGGAGATGTTCCTTCACCTCTTCGCATGCCTAGCGGCTGTCCATTCCGTTCGCGCTGTAAATACGCGACAGAACAGTGTGCAGCAGCACGTCCGGAGCTTACAGACAGAGGAAACGGACATATGGTTGCATGCTTCAACCGCTAATATAAGGTTTTTACCGGCATATAGCTTAAGCCACATGTGCCGGTTCTAACATAAATTTATTTTTCATATTAATTAATTAGGAGGAAGAAAGATGAAAAAGAGATTAGTAGCACTTACTCTTGTTGCAGCTATGGCACTTGGCATGACTGCTTGTGGAAGCAAGAGCAACAACAAAACAACTACTAACGATAATTCTGATACTGCTGTATCAACAGCCGTAGACTGGACAAGCTATGATGAGTTAGTAGAATCTATCCGTACAGAAGCAGATCTTGCAAAGCGTGCAGAGATGATGCACCAGGCAGAGGATATGCTTATGGATACATGGTGTGTTATTCCACTTTACTACTACAATGACCAGTATATGCTCAAGGATTATGTCACAGACGTATACTCAACAGTAGAGGGTATGAAATACTTCTACAATGCAAAGAACACAAAGAATGCCGGAAAGTTAAACATCTTCATGGCATCAGAGCCTGATCATATCGATCCTGCATTAAACAGTACTGTTGACGGCGGATGTCTTGCAGTAAACAGCTTTGAGGGTCTTATGCGTTACAACGCTGAGGGCAAGCTTGAGCCTGCATGTGCAGAGAGCTATGAGGTTTCTGAGGATGGCCTCACATACACATTCACAATGCGTGACGGTCTTAAGTGGTCAAACGGTGATGAGCTTACTGCAAAGGATTTCGAGTGGTCTTGGAGGAGAGCTGCAGATCCTAAGACAGCTGCAGATTACAGCTACCTTTGCGCAGTATTCGCAGGATATGATGATACAAAGGGTCTTGCTGCTGATGATGTAGTAGCTTCTGATGATGGAAAGACTCTTACTGTCAAGCTTAAAGCAGTTACACCATACTTCCTTGACTTATGTGCATTCCCATTCTTCTTCCCTGTAAACCAGAAGTCAGTAGAGGGAAATGATGACTGGGCAAACGATGCAAGCGACAAGTTCGTTACAAACGGTGCATTCACACTCAAGGAGTGGAAGCATGATTCAAGCATGACATATGTTAAGAATCCTAACTATTGGGATGCTGACAATGTAACAGTTGATGAGATGAACGTAATGCTTACATCTGATGATGTTTCAGCTTACACAGCTTACCAGAACGGTGACCTTGATTTCATCGATACAGTTCCTACAGCCGAGATTGAGGCAGCTAAGAAGACAAGCGAGTTCTACACAGTTGACAACCTTGGAACATACTACGTAGGCTTCAACATTAACTCTAAGCTCTACTCAGAACTTGGATTAGATGCTGACCAGGCTAAGGTATTCAGAAAAGCAATCTGTCTTCTTATCGATCGTCAGTACATTATCGATACAATCGCCCAGGGCGGACAGAAGATTGCCACAACATTTATCCCAGAGGGCGTTACAGATGGTAACGGTGGCGAGTTCAAGAACAAAGATTACTACGGCACAGATTACGATAAGAACTTTGAGGAGGCTAAAGAGCTTCTTGCTTCTATCGGATTATTAGATGAGAGCACAGGTCAGGTAAACCAGACTGTCGAGTTCTCATACCTTGTAAACAACTCAGAGTCAAATGTAAAGATTGGTGAGGCTATCCAGGCAGATCTTTCAAAGGTAGGTATCAACTTAAAGGTTGAGCAGCAGGAGTGGAACGTATTCCTTAACAGCCGTAAGGACGGACAGTTTGATTTCGCCCGTGAGGGATGGCTTATGGATTACAACGATCCAATCAACATGCTTGAGATGTTCACAACAAAATCAGGTAACAACGATATGCAGTTCGGTCGTTAATTTGATTTTGCTATCATAACAAAGCCGCTCGTGCCATTCGCACGACGATGCGAATAACATGCAGAGTATACAGGAAGTCATACAGCTATTGTATGGCTTCCTTTTTTTGCGTTTAAAGTGGGCTTTTCAGAGCGAAAAAAGGCTCTTTAAAAAAATATGATAATGGTGTAGAATTGTTATTATATAGTTTTAGAATGATGTTTGAGGGTGTGTGATGATTTTAGGACTAAGTGATACGGAAAAGAAATTTAAGACAGCGATGGATACGGCGGGTGCCGACATGACAGTGGTCAACAGCTGGCTTAAGTTGTATGTCAAAACCAAAAAGAATTCCTCCGGTGTTGCAAAGCGCTATTATGGCGTGAAGACAGGCTTAAGCAGTCTGCTTTCAGATTTAAAGGAGCTTGAGCAACAAGTTATCGGGTATTGTGAGCTCACAGGAACAGACCGGAAGCACTTTGGAGAGCTGATAAAGGCTTGCAAAGCGAAAAGCGGCATGTTTGACGATGAATTTTTAATCAGCAAGGCAGACACGGATTTTCACACGACTCTGGACTCTGTTGTAAAGCAGGGGGAGAGATATCTGTCATCCTTTGACAACGGTATCATTTTACAGAGTGAGATAGAGAATCTGATACACCTGACAAATGAGGGGCTTGAAAGGAAAAAGCCTGATTTGTTTGCTCTGTCATATTTCTATCTGGGGCACAGCAACAAAGAGCTTGCAGAGCTAAATTTCACACAAAAGACTAAGAGAGTGCATGAGATATATTACGAGGAGTTCTGGAAGGATATATTAAAGCAGCTTGAGGCATGTGTGAAGCAGGCTGAGGCCATAAACGATAAGTATGAGGGCACGACAGACCGGCGCACGGCAAGGATACTGTCGGAGCTTAATCCGCTGCTTGTGGGTGTTACAAAGCAATGGGAGCCGGAACAGACAGCAGAATACATACTGCGCGATATGTGCAGGATATTCAGGGATTGACATAGAAAAATGCAGATTGATAAAGGAGCAGAATATGGATGTTATAATTTGGGCAATTATCTTAGGAGCTGTTTTTTACATTAACAAAAAATCAAAGAGCGCAGGCAGTAAAAACACGCAGCCAAACAAACCGAGACCGCAGCAGAAGCAGATACAGCAGATATGGAACAGCATGCAGAATACAGTTCAGTCGGGTATGAATGCATTGAACCAGACATATCAGCAGAAACCACAGCCACAGATGCAGCAGAGAGCACATCAGCCTCAGAGACCACAGATGCAGCAGAGAGTACAGCCACAGCAGAGACCACAGCAGAGCAATCCGGATATAGTGCAGAGGGCCGTGAAAAATAACGCACGCTTTGCGGATGATACGACACAAAAAGAGCTTGAGGCTATGCACGGACATAGCGAGGCACAGCAGAGGATGGCTCAGGAGCACTCAAGAAACTGCCAGACACTGCATACCAAAGCGGCAGACGGTGCAAAGATTATAGAGGCTGAGACACAGAGCATGTTTGGCAGTGTTGAGGATCTGATTGCCATGGGATACAGCGGTAATCTGGAGTTTGAGAGAGATTTCCTTGGAGAAGGCTTAGACATGATTAACAACTTTTAAATAATAGGAAAAGAGGCAGAAATGATGGACAGAACACCAAAGCCCGGAGAGCTTTACAGGCACTTTAAGAATAAGCTGTATCAGATAGTTACAGTGGCGACACATTCAGAGACAGGGGAAAAGCTTGTGATTTATCAGGCTTTATATGATGATTTTGGGATATACGCCAGACCACTCGACATGTTTGTAAGCGAGGTGGACCATGAGAAATATCCTGATGTGAAGCAGAAATACAGATTTGAGAAGATCACACTTAAGGATAAGCCGGAGGATATGTCGGGAAAGAGTATCTCTTCCAACAAGAGTATCTCTTCCAACACTAATGAGATTGCAGCTAATGCACCTGAAGCTGTGAGTGTTCAGACACAGGCATGTTATGAGCCGGCACCGGATGCAGATGAAGGCCAGGCACCGGATCCGCGTTTGCTGGAGTTCCTTGATGCGGATACCTTTGAAGAGAAGTACAATATACTTATTTCAATGAGGGATATCATAACCGACCGCCTTATAGATGACATAGCGGTGGTTATGGATGTTGTAGTTCCTGAGGGTCCATTGCAAAAGCGGTATGATGATTTAAAGAATACGATAAAGACCAGGCAGTACTATGAATTTTCCAATCGGCTCAGATAGCTGTTGTGATATTTGCCGGATTCAGTGACATCCTCGCCAAACCAGTCAGGCGCTGTGAATTCATTTGCTGCGTCGACAGAGTCGAATTCAACCTCCACAAGTGTAAGAGGAGCCAGATCACCCTCAAATACATCAAGCTCTGCGGTCAGACCACCGTCAAGAGGTATGAGATAGCGTGTCTTTTCGATGAGACGACCGTCAATCTTTTGGACAAGATGGTCGTAGGCTTCTTTTGTGAGAGGAAGATTGTACTCCTCGCGCACCATAAGACCGGCTCCCTTGTAGGTCATATAATAGCTGTCATTTGAGCGTCTGACTCTGACAACAGGCGAGGTGCACAGATAGCCCTGGGCGATTTTTTTGCTCGCGTAGCTGTCTAAATTGGAAGGAAGCTGTTTAAGTAAGTATTTTCTTTCGATTTCCATGGTATATCCTTTCAGGTTACTGGTAGATTTATAGTTACGGTTTATATTTTTGTTTTACCCTCATATCATTTATGTATGATTATAATGACCGGTATTTAAAAATTCAAGGATGAACCGCAGCTTTTTAGTATTATCAAAGAAAAATAAAGGAGAAAAATATGATTAAAGTAGGAATTTTTATGGCAGATGGCTGTGAGGAGATTGAAGGACTTACAGTAGTCGATATAGTTAGAAGAGCAAAGCTGGAGATTGAAACCATATCAATCACGGAAAAAGCCGAGGTGACAAGCTCTCATCAGGTGACATTTAAGACAGATACCACAAAGGCACAGGCTGATTTTGACAGCTACGATGCAATCGTACTGCCGGGAGGCATGCCGGGTACATTAAACCTTGGCGCGGATGAGACCGTAGTAAAGACAATTAAGAGATTTGCCGCTGAGGGAAAACTTGTTGCAGCGATATGTGCAGCGCCTAGCGTGCTCGGTGAGAATCATATACTTGAGGGCAAAAAAGCTACCTGTCATCCGGGTTTTGAGGAAAAGCTGCTCGGTGCACAGTGGCTTGAGCAGCCTGTAGTTGTGGATGGCAATGTGATTACAAGTCGTGGAATGGGAACAGCTATTGCGTTTGCACTCGAGCTTGTCAGATACTTCACAGACGATGCCACAGTAGAGCATATTCGACAGGGACTGGTATACTAATACAACGTTCAGCAAATAATCAGATTAATCATAAATGAGGGGCAAAATACATTTTGACCCTCATATCATTAGTATTATAACAAAAGAGGTCACACACCAACCCCATGGTGCGCGGCCTCTTTTTATGCTTGCATTTGAAGCGTACATTTGAAGCCTGCTATTGCAGAGCTTATTTCATCTGCTGCTCCTGCTTCATGATCATCTGCTTGACCATCTCGCCACCGATTGAACCGGCCTGCTTAGAAGTAAGGTCACCGTTGTAGCCCTCCTTTAAAGGAACTCCAAGCTCTGAAGCAACCTCTTCCTTGAAACGGCTCATAGCCTCTTTTGCCTCCGGTACAGAAGCCTTTTTACTACTTGATGCTGCCATAATGCAATACCTCCTTTTAAAACGTTATACACAAGCTGTATGTGTATGGAAATATTATGCCGTAAAATGACAAAAATATGTTTTGGTATTGCTGACAATTTATGGAATTATACACAAAAGCAAATTTAATGTAAAAAACACTGGAAATAGTGGATTTGTTGTGTTATAATCATCCAATGACTGGGCTTAGCAGTTTATAAAGCATGCCCACATTACATTTGATGTACATACCATTCATATATATTTTTAAGGAGGATAACGATTGACATGAGTGTACAGGTTGAGAATTTAGAGCATAATATGGCAAAGCTTACTATTGAGGTAGCAGCTGAGGAATTAGAGAAAGCATTGGATTCTGCATATCAGAAGCAGAAGAAACAGATTAGTGTACCTGGATTCCGTAAAGGAAAAGTGCCAAGAGCTATGATTGAGAAAATGTATGGAGCAGGTGTGTTCTACGAGGATGCAGCAAACATTCTTATGCAGCAGACATACGCAGGTGCGGTTGACGAGAGCGGTGTTGACATTGTTTCACGCCCAACAGTTGAGGTTACTCAGATTGAGAAGGGACAGCCTTTCATCTACACAGCAGAGGTTGCTGTAAGACCTGAGGTTACTCTTGGTAAGTACATGGGCGTTACAGTTACAAAGATCGACACATCAGTTTCTGATGAAGAGGTTGACGCTGAGCTTGAGAACCAGAGAAACAAAAATGCAAGAACAGTTACAGTTACAGATCGTCCTGTAGCAGAGGGAGATACAGCAGTTATCGACTTTGAGGGATTTGTTGACGGAGTAGCTTTCGAGGGTGGAAAGGGTGAGAATCATCCATTAGAGATTGGTTCACACACATTCATCGATACATTCGAGGATCAGTTAGTAGGAAAGAACACAGGCGATGAGGTTGAGGTCAATGTAACATTCCCTGAGAAGTATCAGGCAGAAGACCTTGCAGGAAAGCCGGCTACATTCAAGGTTAAGATCAACGAGATCAAGGCTAAGGAGCTTCCAGAGCTTGATGATGAGTTTGCACAGGATGCAGCAGGTGTTGATACATTAGCTGAGTACAAAGAGGAAATCAAAAAGAACCTCACAGAGAAGAAAGAGACAGAAGCTAAGAAGACTAAAGAGGATGAGGCTATCCAGAAGATTATCGACAAGTCAAAGATGGATCTTCCTGAGGCAATGATTGAGACACAGTGTGAGACAATGGTTGAGGAGTTCGCTCAGAGAATCGCACAGAGCGGTCTTACAATGGAGCAGTACTTACAGTTCTCAGGCATGACAGTTGACCAGCTTAAGGATCAGGTTCGTCCTGAGGCTACAACACGTATCCAGAGCAGCCTTGTACTTGAGCAGATTGCCAAGGAGGAAAACATCGAGGTTACTGATGCAGATATCGATGCTGAGGTAGAGAAGATGGCTAAGGCATACGGCATGGAGGCTGATAAGCTTAAAGAGTACATGGGAGATGCTGAGAAGGAGTCTATGAAGAAAGACATTGCTATCACAAAGGCCGTAGATCTTATCATGGACAACGTTAAAGAGCGTGCAAAGGCAAAGAAAAAGGCTGATGCAGAAGAGTCTACAGAAGAATAAGATTTTTGAATCAAGATTTGATTGACTGGCTCAGAAGCCTATTTTCTGAGCCGGTCTTTTGAGCTTTTATAAAGGAGGTATTTTATATGAGTTTAGTACCATATGTCATTGAACAGACCAGCAGAGGAGAGCGCAACTACGATATTTACTCCAGATTATTAAAAGATCGTATCATTTTCCTTGGAGAGGAAGTAAATGAGACAACAGCCAGCCTTGTTGTTGCCCAGCTTTTATTCCTTGAGTCCGAGGATCCGAATAAGGATATCCACCTTTACATCAATTCACCGGGTGGAATGGTTACAGCAGGACTTGCTATTTACGATACTATGCAGTACATCAAGTGTGATGTTTCAACAATCTGTATCGGTCTTGCAGCAAGCATGGGAGCTTTCCTTCTTGCAGGCGGTGCAAAGGGCAAGAGATATGCTCTTCCAAATGCAGAGATTATGATTCATCAGCCATCTGGCGGTGCAAAGGGTCAGGCTACTGAGATTCAGATTGCTGCAGAAAATATTTTAAAGACAAAGAAGAGATTAAACGAAATTTTAGCAGCCAATACAGGCAAGCCATACGAGACAATTGCAGCTGATACAGAGCGAGACAACTATATGTCAGCACAGGAAGCCGCAGAGTATGGTCTCATAGACAGTGTAATAACAAACAGATAATCAGAAGTTAGATGAATTTAAGAGGGTACCCCATATGGGATGCCCTCATGCAATAAAAGGAGTTAATAATGGCAGGAAAAAACGACGGAAAGATTCGCTGCTCATTTTGCGGTAAGACACAGGACCAGGTAAATCGTTTGATTTCCGGACCTAATGGAGCTTTTATCTGCGATGAGTGTATAGATATATGTGCCGAGATTCTTGAGGAAGAAGGCGTAGAGGGCCATGAGGACAAAAGCAGCGCTAAGGATGATATAAATCTTGTTACTCCGGAGGAGCTTAAGGCGTTTCTGGACGATTATGTAATAGGACAGGACCAGGCAAAGAAGGTGCTTTCGGTTGCTGTTTACAATCACTATAAGAGAGTACTGGCAGGTGATACATCAGATGTAGAGCTTCAGAAGAGTAATATTCTCATGCTTGGACCTACAGGCTCAGGAAAGACACTTCTTGCGCAGACACTTGCCAGAGTGATAAATGTTCCATTTGCTATCGCTGATGCTACAACACTTACAGAGGCAGGATACGTAGGTGAGGACGTGGAGAATATCCTATTAAAGCTTATTCAGGCGGCAGATTATGATATCGAGCGTGCAGAGCATGGTATCATTTATATAGATGAGATAGATAAAATTACAAAGAAATCAGAGAATGTCTCAATCACCAGAGATGTGTCAGGCGAGGGTGTACAGCAGGCTCTTTTAAAGATTCTTGAGGGCACAGAGGCATCTGTACCGCCACAGGGCGGAAGAAAGCATCCGCAGCAGGAGCTTATTCCTATTGATACTACTAATATACTTTTTATCTGCGGTGGAGCATTTGATGGTCTGGAAAAAATTATCGACAGTCGTATGGATACATCATCTATAGGCTTCAATTCAGACGTAAAGTCAAAGACAGAGCTCAATGTAGGAGAGGCATTTAAGCATGCACTTCCACAGGATTTTGTAAAGTTTGGATTGATTCCTGAGTTTATCGGACGTGTACCTATTACCGTTTCTCTCGAGGCACTCGACAGGGATGCACTTATCCGTATACTTAAGGAGCCTAAGAACTCGCTTATCAAGCAGTACACCAAGCTCTTTGAGCTTGACGGAGTAGGTCTTGAGTTCACAGACGATGCAGTCAATGCTATCGCTGACAAGGCACTTGAGAGAAAGACAGGAGCCAGAGGTCTTCGTGCCATCATGGAGGCTGTTATGCTTGACCTTATGTATCGTATACCGTCAGACAAGAGCATCAGCAAGTGCGTAATCGACAAGGATACAGTTGAGGAAAACTTAAAGCTTGATGGTGATTGCGTGCCTGAGGCATATATCGAGGAAAAAGCGGCATCATAAGTACATGGCGGTATTTTACAAAAGATACAGCATCGGATAATATAAATTGCACAGCGGTTTGTTATGCATGGCTGTGCAATAATATAGGAGATATAAGTGGAAGAACAGATTATGAATATGCCTGCAGTAGCGCTGAGAGGGCTTACTATTCTGCCGGGGATGATTGCCCATTTCGACATCAGCAGAGAGCGCTCCCTTCGTGCTGTCGAGGAGGCTATGGAGCAGGATCAAAAGATTTATCTTGTCACACAAAGGAATGTGGACAGTGAGGACCCGACTCAGGAAGACCTCTATCAGATGGGTATTGTTGCTGATATAAAGCAGGTTGTCAGATTACAGAATGATGTTGTGAGAATACTTGTAGATGGAATAAGCCGGGCAGCATTGCTTGGCTTTACCGGTAATGAGAAGTACCTTGAGGCAGAAATCTGTTATTGTGATAGTAATGCAGACAGCCTGCCGGAGGATCTCAGGGAAGCCATGCTTCTCGGGGTCAGAGAGGCTTTTCACAGATATGCGGCAGTCATCGGCAAAATCAGCAAGGAGCTTATCAGACAGATAGATCAGTATGAGGATCTTGAAAAGCTCATTGATTATGTAACCAACAATCTGCCGGTGTCATATGAGCTTAAGCAGCAGGTGCTTGAGGCAGAGGATATCAATGACAGATATCAGGTTATAGTATCATTACTTCTCTCCCAGGTGGAGGTTATTTCCATAAAGAATGAGCTTCAGAAAAAAGTAAAGGTTCGTGTGGACAAGCATCAGAAGGAGTATGTGCTTCGTGAACAGCTTGGTGTGATACGTGAGGAGCTGGGCGAGAATGCTGACTCGGAGGCTGATGAATATGAGAAAAAACTATCTGAGTTAGATGCGCCTGACTACGTAAAGGAAAAGACGAAAAAAGAGATAAAGCGCTTTAGAAATATGAGCAGCAGCTCATCAGAGAGCACAGTTGAGAGAGGCTATATAGAGACTGTACTTGAGCTTCCGTGGAACAAGATGTCTGTGGATAACAAGGATCTTGACCATGCAGCACAGGTGCTCGATGATGATCACTACGGATTAAAGGATGTCAAGGAGAGAATACTTGAGTTTCTGGCAGTCAGAAATCTGACAAGCAAGGGAGAGAGTCCTATAATTTGTCTTGTAGGTCCTCCGGGAACAGGAAAGACAAGCATAGCCCGTTCAATTGCGTCTGCACTGGAGAAGAAATATGTGCGTATTTCTCTTGGTGGCGTGCGCGATGAGGCAGAAATCCGTGGACACAGAAAGACATATATCGGCGCTATGCCGGGCCGTATAGTAAATGGCTTAAGACAGGCCGGCGTTTCAAATCCTCTCATGCTGTTGGATGAGATAGATAAGGTGTCAAGTGACTACAAGGGTGACACATCAGCCGCTCTTCTCGAGGTGCTTGACAGTGAGCAGAACTGCAGATTCAGGGATCATTACATCGAGATGCCTGTAGATTTGTCGGAGGTGCTTTTTATTGCAACTGCAAATGAGGTTTCAGGCATTCCAAAGCCGCTTCTTGACAGGATGGAGCTTATTGAGGTGTCAAGCTACACTGAAAATGAGAAATTTCACATAGCAAAGGAACACCTAATTGAGAAGCAAAAGAGCAAAAACGGAATTAAAAAGGAACAGCTTACGATAACAGATGGTGCTTTAAAGGATATCATCAGGCTGTACACCAGAGAGGCCGGAGTCAGAAGCCTTGAGAGGACTATCGGCAAGCTGTGCCGCAAGGCTGCCAGGGAAATCTTCAAGGACAGCGAAGCTGCTGTAAAGGTTACAAAGACCAATCTTAAGACGTATCTGGGCAATCCGAAGTACAGTCCGGAGAAGAAAAATGATCACGCTGAGGTGGGAATCGTAAGAGGACTCGCATGGACCAGCGTGGGCGGAGTCACACTCGAGGTTGAGGTGAATGTGCTGCCGGGCAAGGGTGAGCTCGTGCTCACCGGTAAGCTAGGCGACGTGATGAAGGAGTCGGCACAGGCGGCACTTAGCTATGTGCGCTCAATAAGCGAAG
>OHWC01000456.1_pt1 | contig 22446 bp, 15 predicted proteins | sample 1579541 | NCBI WGS metagenome assembly OHWC01 (sample SAMEA3882551, study PRJEB24775) | human gut metagenome | biome: human-associated habitat; feature: intestine environment; material: feces | place: Netherlands | collected 2009/2010
CAGGAACGTGACCTACTCGACCGTCGGGGACTACCAGCTCCCGAACCTGACCCTGAACCAGCCCCGGAAGCCGCTGGGCAAGTACGGCAGGCTGCGCCGGACGTACCTGATGCAGAATCGCCCGGTGCTGTACAACACGATGCTCCTGAACGGGAGCCTGTACCCGACCCTGACCGAACTGGAGCAGACCGCAGCAGCGATGAAGAAGCAACTGATGGCCGATTTGCTGGCGAAGAACCCGGCCCCGGACAAGGAGAAGAATCAGATGGCGTGGGTACAGCACATGAACAGCCTACAGGAGCAGGTCGAGGAAGTGATTCGGACGGAACTGATCTACAGCTAAGTTTTCTGGATGCCGTCATCCCCACCGAAGCCCAGCAAATTGAACATATCGACCGAGCGGAGAGCGAAAAATCGCCCTCCGCTTTTGTTTTGTCGCAGGCTGAAATTGAGAATGAACTGCGCAAGCATGGTTCCGGTTTTCAGGATGGCAAGCAGCGGATCATCGAACTGTACCAGACACAGCCCGACCGCAAACTCCGCGCTAAAGCATTGGCGAAAGAGTACGGCATCGGCGGACATTCGCAGGATTTTCTGGATGGCAGCAGCGGTTTTGTAAATCATGATGGAAAAGGACTTGAATTTGACCACTACCCGGATCATCAAAAGGTTACGTTAAGCTGGACACAGGTCGAGAAATACATCGACCTGATGATTCAGTCTGACCGCTACCTGACCGATAAGGAAAAAGAGCATCGTGCCGCCGTGCAGGAAGCGGAACGACAGCTCCCAATGCTGGATGGTGATGCCGCTGCCGAATACAATGCTCTGAAAGAGCAGTACCCCAATACCCTGATTGGCTTTGAACTGGGCGGATATTTTCTGTTCTATGACAAAGATGCAATCACTGTAAAGGAAGTTTTTCGCTCTAATTTGCTGTCACAGGAAAATGCGCTGGGAAAAGTCAAAGTGACCGGCTTTTTGCGCAGAGAGTGGGTAGCAAAATCGCAGAAGCTGTGGGCCGAGGGCAACAGCATCTATCTAGCCGGACAGGGCGGAGATGGTACCCACCATCAGACAAAATATCTGCGAGAGGAAGATTATCTGCCGATCGGCATCATCGTCAAGCTAGATGGCCGGGATTTCCGTGTGGATCACGTCAACTTCATGTTCAAATCCGTCAGCTTGCAGGACATGGACTTGACCAACAGCGGACAGCCCATCTTCCGGGTTGAACGGTTGCCCAATATCCGGGAACTGTATGAACAGCAGCAGGATGAAATTATTGACGTTTCTCCTGAAAAGGCTGTTGATTACAAGGTCGGTGACGAAGTTGTTGTTGACCTTCCCACCCGAACCATCGAAGGCAAAATCGGCTATGTTGGCGAAACCGATGTGCGCATCGACACCAGCGCGCATGGGCAGTCGTGGGATAACGAGGTACTCAACAAGCAGCAATTCGAGGACGGTCTGCGGCGGGATGAACCTACACCTGATGAGGAACTGGACAAGTTGCCTATCTCTGTGGAGGTCAATGGCGAGTGGCAGACCTTTCCGGATGCTGCTGCCGCAGACGAAGCCCTGAACGCTGAACCGATACCGGAAGCCGCAGGAAATTTTCACATCACGGATGATAATTTGGGTGTCGGAGGCCCCAAGCAGAAATTCGCCCGCAATATTGAAGCCATCCAGACCTTGCGCACTTTGGAGCAGGAGCATCGCGGTGCCACCGCCGAGGAGCAGCAGGTGCTTTCGCAGTATGTAGGCTGGGGCGGTCTTGCAGATGTCTTTGACCCCAACAAGGAAAACTGGTCTGCCGAGTACACCCAACTGAAAGGGTTGCTCACCGAAGAGGAGTATGCCGCCGCCCGCGCTTCCACTCTGAATGCCCACTATACCTCTCCGGTGGTAATTCGCGCCATCTATGATGCTGTGGAAAAGATGGGCTTCCAGTCTGGAAATATCTTGGAGCCTTCCATGGGTATTGGCAATTTTTTCGGTATGCTGCCCTCTGGCATGGCTGACAGCCGTCTGTATGGTGTGGAACTGGATTCCATCACCGGACGCATCGCCCAAAAACTATATCCACAGGCCGACATTACGGTTGCTGGCTTTGAAACCACCGACCGCCGAGATTTTTACGACCTTGCCGTAGGTAATGTCCCTTTCGGTCAGTACAAAGTCAACGACAAGGCGTACAACAAACTGGGTTTTTCTATCCACAACTACTTTTTCGCCAAGACTATCGACCAGATCCGACCGGGCGGCGTGATTGCTTTCGTGACCAGCCGTTTCACGATGGACAGCAAAGACAGCAGTGCCCGCAAGTACATGGCGGAACGTGCTGATTTGCTGGGAGCCATCCGCTTACCCAACAACGCTTTTAAGGCAAATGCAAGCACCGAGGTTGTTTCGGATATCCTCTTTTTGCAGAAGCGTGACCGCCCTGCAGACATCGAACCTGCATGGGTGCAGCTGGGGCAGACCGAAGATGGCTTCAATATCAATCAGTATTTTGTAGACCATCCGGAAATGGTGCTGGGAAATTTGGAACTAGAAAGCACCCAGTACGGCCATGACCTGACCGTTGCACCAATCGAAGATGCAAACCTTGCAGACCAGCTTACCGAAGCGGTGCAGCACATCGAGGGCCAGTACACTGCGGTGGAGATTGCCGCTCCGGACGTTGCCGATGCGGAAGTGCAGCGCAAAACTCTGCCCGCAGACCCTACCGTGAAGAATTTCAGCTATACTGTGGTGGATGGTGAAATCTACTACCGCGAGAACTCCATCATGACACAGATTGAACTGTCCGCCAACGCCAAAGGCCGTGTGGCTGGCATGGTGGAACTGCGGCAGATCGTCAACAAGTTGATCGACCAGCAGTTGAATGACTTCCCGGACGAGGATATCAAGGCATCGCAGGCAAAGCTGAATTATGCCTACGATGCGTTTACTGCAAAATACGGTCTGATCAACGACAAGAAAAATGCCCGCCTGTTCGATGATGACAGCTCCTATTATCTGCTCTGCTCGCTGGAGAATCTGGACGAGAATAAAAATCTCAAATCTAAGGCAGATATGTTCACCAAGCGGACGATTCGCCCAGAACGTATTGTCACCAGCGTGGATACCCCCAGCGAAGCACTGGCGGTATCCATTGGCGAGCATGGCAAGGTTGACCTGCCCTACATGGCCGACCTGCTGGGTACTCCCGGCAACTACGAGCGCATCACCACTGAACTGTCCGGTGTGATCTTCAAAGAGCCTGCCGCTGATGCAGACGACCCGGAAGCTGGTTGGCAGACTGCGGACGAATACCTTTCCGGCAATGTGCGCGATAAGCTTCGCATGGCACAGCTTGCTGCAGAAAGCCACCCGGAGTTCAGGGTCAATGTTGAAGCTCTGGAAAAAGCCCAGCCCAAAGATCTGGAAGCCTCTGAAATTGATGTGCGTTTGGGTGCCACATGGCTTGACCCCTCCATCGTGCAGCAGTTCATGATGGAAACTTTTCAGCCACCCTATCGCATCCGCTACAACAACGCCATCACCGTCCGTTACTCTCCTTATACTTCCGAATGGCGGATCAGCAATAAATCTGCTACTGGCTACGGTGACATTATGGCCACCGAAACCTACGGCACCCGCCGGGCCAATGCCTATAAAATCTTCGAGGACACACTGAACTTGCGCGACAGCCGCGTCTATGATACCATCGAGGAGGATGGCAAGGAAAAACGTGTGCTGAACCAGAACGAAACCACTCTCGCCCAGCAGAAACAGCAGGCCATCAAGGACGCTTTTGCTGGATGGGTCTGGAAAGACCCGCAGCGGCGCACTCTGCTGGTGAAAAAGTACAATGAGCTTTTTAACAGCACCCGGCCCCGCGAGTATGACGGTTCCCACATTCATTTCGTGGGCATGAACCCGGAGATCAGTCTGCGGGAACACCAGCGCAATGCCATTGCTCACGTTTTGTACGGCCACAACACTCTGCTGGCACACGAAGTTGGTGCCGGCAAGACTTTTGAAATGGCCGCTGCTGCGATGGAATCCAAACGCCTGGGTTTGTGCCAGAAAAGTCTTTTTGTTGTGCCCAACCACTTGACGGAACAATGGGCCTCAGAGTTTCTGCATCTCTATCCCAATGCAAAGCTGCTGGTCACCAGCAGGAAAGATTTTGAACCCGGCAACCGCAAGACTTTTTGCAGCCGCATCGCAACCGGCGACTATGATGCAATCATTATCGGTCACTCCCAGTTTGAGAAAATTCCATTGTCTGCAGAGCGGCAGGAACGGCTGATTCAAGAACAAATGGATGAAATCGAGGAAGCCATCGAGGAAGCAAAAGAGCAGGCCGGTGAGCATTTCACCGTAAAGCAGCTGGAAAAACTGCGCAAGACCCTGAAACAAAAATTGGAGAAGCTGCAGGCCGCCGAGCGCAAAGATGACGTGGTCACGTTTGAGCAATTGGGCGTAGACAGACTGTTTGTAGATGAGAGCCAAGCGTTCAAAAATCTCTACTTATACACAAAAATGCGTAATGTCGCTGGTTTGAGTACGAGCGAGGCTCAGAAGTCCAGCGATATGTTTGGTAAATGCCGCTACCTCGATGAAATCACCGGAGGCCGTGGCGTGATTTTTGCAACGGGTACACCCCTGAGCAACAGCATGACCGAGATGTACACCCTCATGCGCTATCTCCAGTACAACACCTTGCAGCAGAAAGGGCTGACCCATTTTGATGCGTGGGCATCTACCTTTGGAGAGACCACCACCGCCATCGAACTGGCCCCGGAGGGCACGGGCTACCGTGCACGCACTCGTTTTGCGAAGTTCTTCAACTTACCTGAACTGATGGCGATGTTCAAAGAAGCGGCGGATATCAAGACCAGCGACCAGTTGAACCTGCCAGTGCCCCAAGCTAAATTTGAAACCGTAGTGGTCAAGCCTTCGGAAATCCAGCAGGACATGGTGCAGGCGTTGAGCGAACGTGCAGCCGAAGTCCACAGCGGTTCTGTTGACCCTTCTGTGGATAATATGTTGAAAATTACGTCGGATGGCCGCAAAATCGGTCTTGACCAGCGGTTGATGAATTCCGCTCTGCCCGATGACCCCAACAGCAAGTTAAATGCCTGCGTCAACAACGTCCTGCGCATCTGGAACGACACCAAAGAGCAGAAGCTGACCCAGCTGATTTTCTGCGATATGTCTACTCCAAAGGGCGACGGTTCGTTCAACGTCTATGATGATATCCGCTCCAAGCTGCTCAATGCTGGTGTGCCCGAACAGGAGATCGAGTTCATCCACAACGCAGATACAGAGAACAAGAAAGCAGAACTTTTCTCCAAGGTACGCAGCGGACAGGTGCGTGTGCTGCTGGGCAGCACTGCAAAGATGGGAGCTGGCACCAACGTCTAGACGCTGCTTGTGGCGGTGCATCATCTGGATGTAGGCTGGCGTCCATCTGATATGACCCAGCGCAACGGCAGAATCATCCGCCAAGGCAACCAAAACAAACAAGTCTACGTCTATAACTACGTCACAGAATCGACATTTGACGCCTACCTCTATCAGACCCTTGAGAATAAACAGAAGTTTATCTCGCAGATCATGACGAGCAAATCGCCTATGACCGTTGCGGCCTGCCTGAAAAATCGCACGGACTATATTGAAAACCCGGACAAGACCGAGCAGGGACAGCTTGTAAGCAGTTATAAATGCAGCCCCTTGACTGTAGATGAAGAGCTTATGCTGTCCAAGCGGCAGTACGAACTTGTTACAGGGCGCAGACAGGAAAATGACGTGATTGCATATCAGATTCGGCAGTCCTTCAAACCCGGAGAAATCACCGCTGAAGAAGCCAACAAAGTAGGTTATGAGTTGGCGATGCGCTTTACAAAAGGCAAGTATGCTTTTCTGGTTGCTACGCACACCGACCGGGAGCATATTCACAATCACATTATCTATAACTCTACGGCTCTGGACTGCAACCGTAAATTCCGGAGCTTTTTGCTGTCGGGGTTGGCTGTGCAGCGGCTGAGTGACCTGATTTGCTTAGAGCACCAGTTGTCCGTCATTGAGAAGAAACCCTACCGGGAGCGGCAGAAGCGTGTTCTCTATCCTCCAAAGGAGAGCAACCGTGACCGCCTGTGCGGAATTATCGATACGATCCTTGCAGAAAAGCCGGGAGATTACGAAACATTTCTGCAAAAGCTGGAGCAGCAGGGCTACGAGGTGAAGCGTGGCAAGCACACGGCGGTAAAGGGCAAGGGGCAGAAACGCTTTATTCGATTCCAAACTCTGGGCACCGGGTACAGTGAGGAAGAAATCAAGGCAGTGCTGGAGGGTAAAGCGAACCATCAGCCGTACCAGAGAAAGCCGCCCAAAGAACAGCCCTTCCAGTTGCTGGTGGATATTCAGGGGAAAATGGCAGAGGGCAAAAGTGTCGGCTACAAAAGGTGGGCGACCAAGTTCAACCTGAAGGAGATGTCCAAGACGCTGCTATTTTTACAGGAGCAGAAGATCAGCAGTGCCGAGGAACTGCGGGAACGTGCAGCGGCGGCAACGGAACGCTATCATGCCATGGGCGATTCCATCAAGGCGGCAGAAACGAGGTTGGCCGAAATCGCCGTCCTGAAAACCCACATTATCAACTATGCCAAGACCCGTCCGGTCTATGATGCCTACCGCAAAGTAGGGTACAGCAAAGCCTTTCTGGAAGCCCACCGGGAGGAAATCACTCTGCATAAGGCGGCGAAAGCTGCCTTTGACGAGGCAGGATTGCAAAAGCTGCCGAAGGTCAAGGAGTTGGATGCGGAGTTTGCAGAACTGCTGACCAAGAAGAAAGCATCTTACCCGGACTACCGCAAGGCACGGAACGAGATGCAAGAACTGGTTCGTGCGCAGAAAAACGTAGAACGCTTTTTTGCAGAGGAAAAGGATACCACCGAGAAAACCCAGACCCGATAAACGAATACCGTCGAGGACTCTTCCCATTGGGGAGGTGTCCTCGGCGGATTTTTGTTTATGCAGCAGGTTTAAGATGTTGGATTTATTCTGTTAAAACGCAGTCCTACTCTCTGCCGGTCACGGCATCCAAGTCAACGCCCTGTTTTTGCTGCCCGGTATTTTCCGGCGGAGAACGGCAAAGTTTTTTTACTTGAAACGGTGCGCGGATACGATATAATAAGGATGGATAGAAAAATAACATTCGAGCAGCTCTAAGGTTCTGCTGCCCGGAAGGGAGCTTACTGTTATGCGCTATACCATCAGTGAGATGGCATCTCTGCTTGGTGTTACAACCCATACTTTGCGCTACTACGAAAAAATGGGCCTGATCCACCCCGAGGTCAACGAGGATACCGGCTATCGTTACTATACAGTCACTGATACCCGGCGGTTCAACCTGTGCAGGGAACTGCGGGCGGCAGAGCTCTCGCTGGAAGAATGCCGGGAGCTGATCGGCGCACCCACGGTGGAGCAGAGCGACGCCATGTTCAACCATCAGATCGCCCAGCTGCGGCGCAGGCAGGTGCTGGACGAACTGGCCATCCGTTTTTTGGAACACAAGCGGGAGCAGTACCGCACACTGGAACAGAATGCTGGGCGCATCTGGGTGAAGAATTTCCCGGAAATGTGGCGACTGACCTTCTCACAGGAAGAAGCAGCAGACCGGGATAAAGAATTGCAGCAGGAAAAGGCTGAATGGCTGGAATGTATGCCTGCGACCCGCTGGGTGAGCCGCCTGCCCCGGCGGGTGATGGAGCAGTTTCGGGTGGGACGCAACGAGTACGACTACGGCCTTATGATTGAGGCTGATGCCGCCCGCAGGCTGGGGCTGAAGCGCACAAAGCATGTGGAGGTGGTGTGCGGCGGAGACTATCTGACTACCATTTGGAAAAAGGATTATCGCGGGTCCTTTGGGTGGGACTCACTGGACGACCTGCATGCGGAGATCGTGCAGCGCGGGTTCCGTGCGGTGGGCGAGACCTTCAGCAGCATCGCTGCTAGCCGGGAGCAGCCCGATGGGAGCATCGTGAATTACCATCTGACGCGGACAAAAATATATACATAAAATTGCAATATCACGAGAATTTGTTATATCAGACAAATTCTTGTGATATTTTTGTCAAAATAGCCCTTGACCTTCGCGCTGCTCTAACGTGTAAGCTTTGTTTATCCAGTAACAAAGTCTGCGGACTTTGCTGCTAAACACGGATCACACGAAGAAAAAAGAAAAGGCAAGGAGAACGATTATGAGCGAAAAGATTTCTCGTCGCAACTTCCTGCGCACTGCTACCTTGGGTGCAGCTGCCGCAGGCCTGCTGGCCGGCTGCGGCAACAGCGCAGCTGCTGGCAGCGCTGCTGCCGGTACCTATACCGCAGGCACCTACAGTGCCACTGCCACCGGTATCAACACCACAACGCCTGTCACTGTGACCATGACCTTCAATGCAGATACCATTACCGATGTGCAGATCGATGTGGCAAACGAAACCAAGGGTTATGGTGCCGATATCGCCGATGAGATGGTGAAGAAGATCTTGGATGCACAGTCCAGCGAGGTGGATGGCCACTCCGGCGCTACCATCACCTCCGACGCCATCAAAAAGGCTGCCGAGAGCTGCATCAATCAGGCCAAGGGCGTGGCCGTTGCCCCCACCGAGGCCAACAAGGCTGAGACCATTGTGCCCGAAGGACTGACCACCGAGGAAGTGGAGTCCTCTGTCTGTGAGCTGGGCGACATCACCCCTGACGAGACTAAGGACTTTGACGTGGTCGTTGTGGGCGCCGGTGCTGCCGGTGTGCCTGCTGCCGGCTGGGCAGCTGAACTGGGCGGCCATGTGGCATTGCTGCAAAAGCAGAGCATCGTGGTCAGCCAAGGCAACTGCGGTTCCGCCATCATCAAGTCCAAGTCCACCGAGGCTGGCAAGAAGATGTGGGTGCACATGACCAACAGCCTGTGCGACTGGCGCTCCAATACCGATATCCTGAACGCTTATGTCGAGAACTCCGAAGAGGCCCTGATGTGGTACCTGAACCGCGCTGGTCTGACCGATGAGACAGAGTACGGCGACGGCAGCAAGGTGGACAGCAATGCAAACCCCTCTGATCTGCTGCACAATGACGAGAAGGGAATCTTTGCCTACATGTGCACCAGTCAAGACCTGACAGGTGTGTGGAAGGACCGCACTGATACCTACGACTTCGGCAGCGAGCACTGCTACTTCTTTGCTCCGTGGATCGGCCCCAAGCCCCAGAATGTGGGCAACGTGCTGGCAGCCGTTCTGGAGAATGTGCAGGCCAAGAACTCCAATCTGGAGACCTTCTTCAATACCCCTGCTGTCAAGCTGGTGCATGAGAATGGCAAGGTGACCGGCGTTATCGCCAAGGATGACAGCGGCAAGTACATCCAGTTCAACGCCTCCAAGGGCGTCATTCTGGCAACCGGTGATTACATGAACAACGATGCCATGGTCAAGCGCTGGTGCCCGGACATCGACGGCTACGACAAGAAGCAGTACCAGAAGACCGGTGACGGTTACATCATGGCCATTGACGCCGGCGCCAAGATGGAGAATCTGGGCCACACCAAGATGATGCATGACTTCGACTCCGGCCTGATGTACGAGGAACCCTTCCTGTATGTCAACATGGAGGGCAAGCGCTTCTGCAACGAGGATACCGGCTTTGTTTACATGGGCAACATCACCAAGTATCTGCCCAAGTTCAACGGTGACAATGTGGACGCAAACCACCCGGACGGCTCTCTGGGCTGGTACTGCCAGATCTACGACAGCGACTACATGAACTACGCCAACAGCCCGGTGCCGGAGCAGGTGATGACGAAGTATATCCCCGGTGCGGTGGAGAACCCACAGGGTGTTTTTGCCAACCTGATCGACACCTACAAGGCTGACACCATTGAAGAACTGGCTGGTCTGCTGGGTATCCCCGCCGATGAGCTGCAAAAGACCATCGACCGCTACAACGAGCTGTGCGACAAGGGCAGCGATGTGGACTTTGGTAAGAAGAGCACCTATATGCACAAGATCGAGAAGGCTCCCTTCTGGGGCATCCGCAAGCACATCCGCGTGTCTGCCATTTGCGCCGGTGTGAACACCAACGCCAACGGTCAGGCACTGGACACTGACGGTAACGTCATCGACGGCCTGTACTGCGTGGGCAACGTAGGCGGTGTGTTCTACGGCGGTGCAGACTATCCGTTCCACCAGACCGGTCTGTCTCTGGGTCGTTGCTACACCTTTGGTATGCTGGCTGCAAAGCATGCTATGGGCCAGCTGTAATTAAGAAAAAGCTGATTTTGGGGCTGTTGCAAAATAGCATCCCTTTATCGCAAAGCCGATCAATCTGAATATTTTTGTACCGCCCCTCCGAAAATATCGTTGATGCGGATAGAAAGCTGTACAGAAGGACGTTCTCAGAACGCAGTACACCTGATAAACGAATACCGCCGAGGACTTTTCCCATTGTGGAGGTGTCCTCGGCGGCTTTTTTGTATATAGGGCAGCAATTCTTGACCGTTTTTGTGAAGGTGATGAGTTACGAGATGGAGCACAGCTTTCTCCGCAATGATCTCGATTGAAAACAACTGCACATATAAAGCAAAAAAGGAATATTCTTACTTGTCAATTTGCTGTAGAAAATCACCTGAGTTTGGGCAAAATTGATAAAGTGAAAAAGAAACCCGTTCCCATCTTGACACTCCGCAAAGAATATGATATTGTAATCAAGCATAGAATAAATTTCCATTTAAGTGCTTTATTTGTTCGTGCCTTACAAAAAAGAAAATTGTACGTGAGCAGCGTCGTTGGATTGTTACCGTTTGGCGGGCTAGACCAACTCTGCATAGCACAAGCCGAAAGCGTGTTTCAGCCTTCGGTATGTTTGCTGTGTCGAGGATGGTCTTTTTTTATTGCCTTTTTCAACTTGAGGAGGAGAAACAATGCAATATACCGTCAAAAAACCGATCAACAACAACATTCTGCGCGTGGTGGATCCCACGGGCTGTGAGCTGATCGTCACCGGACGCGGTCTGGGCTTTGGCGTTAAGCCGGGCTATAAAATCGAGGCTGAAACCGTGGAGCGCAGCTACCGCATGACCAGCCCTGCCGTGCAGCAGAAATTGGTGGAACTTCTGGAACAGATCCCGTATGAGCATCTGCTGCTCACCGATGAGCTGGTGGCAATGATCCGCAGCCGGGTGAACTACCCGCTGAACGAAAGCCTGCTCATCACGCTGGCCGACCACATCAGCTTTGCCATCCAGCGCAGCGAGCAGGGAATTCGCTTTTCTAACCCGCTGATGGCTCCTATTCGGGAATTCTACCCGGAAGAGTATCGCCTTGGCATAGAGTGCCTTGCCGCCATCCGCCAGCGCTGCCATGCAGACCTTTCGGACGACGAGGGCGGCTTCATTGCGCTGCACATCGTCAACGCAGAGCTCAACACCACCATGAGCGTGGTGAACGATGTCACCCGCTTTGTGGATGGCTGCGTGCAGGTGGTGGAATACTTTTACAACTGCCATTTTGACCGGGATGCACTGGATTTCAGCCGCTTTACAGTACATTTGCGCTTTTTTGCGCAACGCGTATTTCAAGGAAAACAGGAGCAGGAAAACGATACCCACGACGAAGTGTTCCGCGCCCTGATTGCCCGCAATTGCAGCGAACACTACAAATGCGCCTGCTGTATTGCGGAGTATGTCCGCAACACCTGGCACAAGGAGCTTTCGGACGAGGAACTGGTGTTCCTTACGATCCATCTGAAACGGATTCGGATGGGGAAGTAAGCTTTCTTGCTCCACCCTTGATCCTCTACAGGTTTTTCCTGTGTGGATATATATGCTGGATACGAACTTGAGAAAAGGAGAACTGAAGATGAAAGACAAGATCTTTGGCGTGCTGCAGCGCGTGGGACGCAGCTTTATGCTGCCCATTGCACTGCTGCCTGTGGCGGGCCTGCTGCTGGGTATCGGCAGCTCGTTCACCAACGAAACCATGCTGGCGGCCTATGGCCTGAACAGCGTCATCCACCCCGGTACCCTGATCTACACCATTCTGGACGTAATGAGCCAGACCGGCAGCGCCGTGTTCAACAATCTGGCGCTGCTGTTCGCCATGGGCGTGGCCATCGGCATGGCCCGCAAGGAAAAAGAGGTCGCGGCCCTGTCCGGTGCAGTGGCCTATATCATTATGAATACAGCCATTCAAGCCATGATCAATGCGGCAGGCGGCGTAGAAGCGATGCCTGCCAACTCCACCACCACCATGCTGGGCATCACGACCCTGCAAATGGGTGTGTTCGGCGGCATCGTGGTTGGTCTGGGTGTGGCGGCGCTGCACAACAAGTTCTATAAGATCGAGCTGCCGCAGGTGCTGGCCTTCTTTGGCGGCACACGCTTTGTGCCCATCATCAGCTCCATCGTGTATCTGGTGGTCGGCATTGCCATGTTCTATATCTGGCCGGTGGTGCAGAGCGGTATTGCCGCGCTGGGTGCACTGGTGCTGGCTTCCGGCTACGCAGGTACCTTTATTTACGGCCTGCTGGAGCGTGCGCTGATCCCCTTTGGACTGCATCATGTGTTCTATATGCCGTTCTGGCAGACCGCTGTGGGCGGCACCGCCATCATCGATGGCGTCACCGTGACCGGCGCACAGAACATCTTCTTTGCCGAGCTGGCCTCCAAGTCTACCACGGTGTTCTCGGTCAGCGCTACCCGTTTCATGGCCGGTAAGTTCCCCTTTATGATGTTCGGTCTGCCCGGCGCGGCGCTGGCTATGTACCAGTGCGCCAAGCCGGAAAAGAAAAAGGTGGCAGGTGGCCTGCTGTTGTCTGCTGCGTTGACGGCTTTCCTCACCGGCATCACCGAGCCGCTGGAATTTACCTTTATCTTTGTGGCACTGCCCATGTACGCGGTGCACTGCGTGCTGGCAGGTCTGTCCTTCATGCTGATGCACATCCTGAATGTGGGCGTGGGCATGACCTTCTCCGGCGGTCTTATCGACCTGGTGCTGTTCGGTGTGATGCAGGGCAACGCCAAGACCCACTGGGTGTGGGTGGTCGTGGTCGGTGCGGTGTACTTTGTACTGTACTACATCATTTTCCGCTTTATGATCTCCAAGTTTGACTACAAGACCCCGGGCCGCGATGATGCCGAGGAAGTCAAGCTGTACACCCGTGCGGACGTGAACGCCCGCAGCGCCGCTTCCGGTAGCACCGCCCCCGCAGGGGATGATCCGGTCAGCGCCCTGATCGTAGAAGGTCTGGGCGGTGCCGCTAATCTGTCCGATGTGGACTGCTGCGCCACCCGCCTGCGCTGCACCGTCAAGGACGCTGCGCTGGTCCGGCAGGATGTGCTCAAGGCCTCCGGTGCCTCCGGCGTGATCTGCAAGGGCAATGGTGTGCAGGTGGTGTACGGCCCCAAGGTGGCCGTCATCAAGGCAAAGCTGGAAGACTATCTGGAAAATGCACCTAAGACCCCGGCGGCGACCACAACACCCGCCCCGGCGGCCCCCGCAGCAAAGGATACCGTGCTGTCTGCCTGCCTGAACGGCACTGTAGTGCCGCTGGCCGATGTGAAGGATGAAGCCTTTGCCAGCGGTGCACTGGGGGACGGCATTGCCATTGAGCCCACCGATGGTGAACTGGTGGCACCTGCTGACGGTGAGATCTCCTCCACCTTTGAGACCCACCATGCCGTGGGCATGACCACGGCTGACGGTGCCGAACTGCTGATGCACATCGGCATCGATACGGTCAAGCTGGGTGGCAAGCACTTTACCTACCTCGTCAACGAGGGTGACAAGGTGAAGAAAGGTCAGCCGTTGATCCGCTTTGAGCTGGAAGCCATTAAGGCCGAAGGCTATCCCGTGACCACACCGCTCATTGTCTGCAATACTGATGACTATGCCGCTGTCGCGGCTAAAGCCAGTGGTGCCGTAAAGCAGGGCGATGCGCTGCTGGAACTGAAGCACTAAGCGTTTCTCCTTAACTGTAAGGCAGGGTTGTTATAAAAGGGGGGCTGTTGCAAAATAGCCCCAACGAAAAAATGAGATAGACTTCCCCGAAAGGGGTGCCTATCTCATTTTTTGTTGTATCTGCGATACCACCGCTAAATCGGAAACTATTTCCATCAAAGGCTGCAAGGTCAAGATCACCTATGCGTCTGCGGATACGGACTGTTTGGATGCGATCCAGAAGCTGCTGCAAACCACCATCCTGCGCACGGCAGGGCACACCGCTGCCTGACATCCTTGTGTTCCTTGAATGCGTGAGATAAGATAAAATCGAACTGAGCGTGAACGAAGGACAGCAGCGATTTGACACCCATGTGGACAAGCTGATGAACTACATCCGCTACTGGCAGGCATCCGGCGAAAGTCTGAAAACCTCTGTCCGTACCCGGACAAGGCTGGAACAGCTCACCGGGGAAGGCCACTATACAGGCGGCACCGTGGCTTTTGGCTACAAGCGTGTCCGCCTTGGCCGGGTGAACAAGAAGAATCAGGAAGTTTGCGACCTTGTGATTGATGAAGCGGAAGCTGAGATCGTCCGGCTGATTTTCCACAAGTACGTTTATGAGGGATACGGCGCACAGAAGTTGAGCCACTACCTCTATGAACAGGGTATCGTAGGCCGGAACAGCAAGAATATCCCCAACACCAGCATCGTTCGGATGATCAAGAATAAAGGATACACGGGGTACCTCATCAACGGTGCGGTGGAGACGGAGTGTCCGCAGCTCCGCATCATCGAACCAGAGCTGTTTGAACAGGCACAGGAATTGCGGCAGGCACGCACCTGCGAGCGTGGCGGCACTTCACTGGGCACCAGTTCCAAAGCCCTGTTGACCGGGCTGGTTTACTGCGGTCACTGCGGCAACCGCTTGAGCCTGACCAGCAGCGGACGGACACACACCTACGCCGATGGGCATACGGTGAAAGAAGTCCGGCCGCGCTATAGCTGCTTTTATAAGATTCGGCATCCGGGTGACTGCGATGGGCAGTCCGGCTACGGTGTTTCCAAGCTGGATTCTATTGTAGAAGAAGTTGTCCGGCAGATCCTCGCACAGTTCCGCGAGGTTTCCCGGAAGAAGCTGCTGGAATCGGTCAAGACCAACGATGCCGCCCGCATCCAGAAGAAAATCAAGAAAATCCAGAAAGACTTGGAAGCCAAGCAGAAAGAGCTGGACGACCTGAAAGCCGAAACCATTCTGGTCATCCGGGGCGTAAGTGCCTTGGACAAAGAACTGCTGGGCACACTGGTAGCCGAGGCAAGAGAGGCTTTGGAAACTCTGGAAAAGCAGCTCGTGCAGGCACAGGAAGAATACGAAGAAGCCACCAAAACAGCAAAGCGCAGCAACTACATCTGCAACGAGCTGTTTACATGGGCGGATGTGTACGACACTGCCAACCACGATGAACGCCGTGCCATCTTGCAGCAATTCATCAAGGAGATTCGCGTCCGAAAAGACTATGAGATCTCGATTACGCTGAACGCCAGCTTCAACCAAGTGGAGCAGCTCAAGTCTGTATCAATCTACGATGGTGCGGAAATTTTTGAAGAAATTTCCGAGAAGGGGGCATAAAAGCGATGCACTTGCCCGCAGAACTCTGCAAAATGCAAAGAAAGAAGCGTGAAACCGATGGATTTTCAAAAAGTACATGGATGACCCCACCCGGTTCGCATCCGACTTCAGGGTTCGGAGCCCGGCACAGTCTGCCAAAGTTTTTTAGGCATAAAAAACGCCGCATCGTACAAAACGATGCGGCAGATTGGTGGACCTAGAGGGATTCGAACCCTTGACCTCTCGGATGCGAACCGAACGCTCTCCCAGCTGAGCTATAGGCCCATATTTAGGGGCGTGACGCGGTTGGGCGACCAACCGACATACTCCCCATTTGAATGCCCACAACTCTGTGGGGCACAAAAGCGATACGCTTGCACTCCCAACTGAGCTATAGGCCCATATTGATGAATGTATGTCGGATGACTTGATTAGTTTACCTCTTTTTTCCGAGTTTGTCAAGCATTTGGCTGGGAAGTTTCAAAAAGCAGTGCTTCTGCTTCCGTGGCATCCCCGAAAATTTTTCTTTCTGGACGTCACCCTCGGCTGAGGCAAACGCGGACATACAAACAGCGCCCGGAAGGTTCTGCCGCCTTCCGGGCGCTGTATTCTTATTCTTATTCCACGGTCACGCTCTTGGCAAGGTTGCGGGGCTTATCGACGTCGCAGCCGCGCAGAACCGCCATATAGTAGGCAAAGAGCTGCAGCGGCACAATGAGCTGCAGCGGCATGAGCAGGTCGTCGTAATCATCCAGCCGCACCACATAATCCGCCACACCCTCCGGCACTACGGCATCCTTCGTCGTGAAGAGCAGGACCTTTGCGCCCCGGCTCTTGGTCTCCTTGGCGTTGGAGATGGTCTTTTCGTAGACCTGCTTCTGGGTCGCCAGCGCGATGACCGGCACCCCGTCGGTGATGAGGCTGATGGTGCCGTGCTTGAGTTCTCCGGCAGCGTAGGCGTCCGAGTGGACGTAGCTGATCTCCTTCAGCTTCAGGCTGCCCTCCAGCGAGAGGGAGTAATCGAACCCGCGCCCGATGAAGAAGCAGCTCTGGGTGTTGACGAACCGGCTGGCGAGGTACTTGATCTGCTCACAGTCGGCCAGACGGGGCTTGATGACCTCGCTGGCGCGGAGCAGCTCGGCGGTCAGGCGGCGGATCTCAGCTTCCGTCTGCTCCCCGCGGGCCAGCGCCAGCCGGAAGGCAAACAGGTAAAGCACGCACATCTGCACCGTGTAGGCCTTGGTGGATGCCACGGCGATCTCCGGCCCCGCATAGGTGTAGAGCACATGATCCGCCGCGCGGGCGATGGAGCTGCCCACCACGTTAACGATGGCCAGCACCGGCACACCCCGGCTCTTGGCCAGCTTGAGGGCGGCCAGCGTGTCGCTGGTCTCGCCGGACTGGCTGATGATGATGACCAGATCGTTGGGCCGCAGGATCGGGTTCCGGTAGCGGAACTCGCTGGCGATGTCCACCTCGGCGGGGACGCGGGCCAGCGCTTCGATGGCCGCCTTGCCCACCATGCCCGCGTGCATGGCGGTGCCGCAGGCGACCAGATGGATGGTGCCGATGCCCCGCAGCATCTCGTCCGACAATTCCGGAATGCGCAGATCCGGCAGACCGTTCTCCACGCGGGGGCTGACCGTCGCCGTGATCGCGGCGGGCTGCTCGTTGATCTCCTTGAGCATAAAGTGCGGATAGCCGCCCTTTTCAGCCGCTTCCATGTCCCAGTCGGCGGTCAGCACCTCCCGCTCCACCGGCTCGGCGAACTCGTTGTAGAATTGGATGCTCCCAGCGGTCACCACGGCCAGATCGCCCTCTTCGAGGACGCTGTACTTCCGAGTATACTTCAGCAGAGCCGGGATATCCGACGCCACAAAGTTTTCGCCCTCACCCCAGCCGACGATGAGGGGACTCTCCCGCTTGACGGCAAAGACGGTATCGGGGAAATCCTTGAACAGCACGGCCAGCGCGTAGCTGCCCCGCACCATGCCCAGCGCTTCGTGGAGCGCTTTCAGCGGTTCGCCCTCATAGCAGTTGTCGATGAGTTTGACGAGCACTTCCGTATCCGTCTCGCTCTCGAAGGTGTAGCCCTTCGCCATGAGCCGCTCTTTCAGGATGCCGTAATTTTCAATGATGCCGTTGTGGACGATGCTCACCCGCGGGGTGGAGTGGGGGTGGCTGTTCACGTCGCTGGGCTCGCCATGGGTGGCCCAGCGGGTGTGTCCGATGCCGCAGAAGCTCTCGGGCAGGCTCTCTGCCTCCAGCTTGCGGCGGAGCACCTCCAGCCGTCCCTTGCTCTTGACGACGTGGATGCCGCCCTCCAGCGCCAGCGCAACGCCTGCGGAGTCATACCCACGATATTCCAGCTTTTCCAGTCCGTTCAGCAGCACTTCCTGCGCATTGCGCTTTCCCGAATAACCTACGATGCCACACATACAAAACACCTCCATGCCGACAGCCCGGCGCGAACGCGCACTGCGACTGTCAGCCTCTTACGATAAGTTTATGTTCTTGTATGGCTTTCTTTGAAAGGAGTCTGTTGCGGTATTGCTGCCGTTTTTTCTCCTTTTTCTGCGGCTGGTAGCCTTAGAAGTGACTTTCATTGCCATAGCATACCGTCTAAACGGTCTTTTTGCCACCATACAGCGTTGCTTTCCCTTGCAATCCGTCAGGATTGCTACGGAAAAGCGCCTTATCTGCTGACAAAAATCCTCGCCTATCCGGCACGCTCTGACGATGAAAGCCCCTTCTTTCAACCGGAGGGACACCCGCCGAAACTTTCGATGATCCCTCTCCTCGTCACCCTCACGGCTGTCACCCGCGTGGCCCGGCGCTTTCTCGTCAACTGAAGTAGTCTTATCCCCTCTTTCTGTCTCATTCCGCCGACTTCCAAAAACAAAAAACAGCTCCTTCCGGAGCTGTCAGAAGCCGACAGAAAAGGTCGGTTTTATTTATATCATAAAATGGGCCGCTCGTCAATGGACGCCCAGCATTTTGTGGAGCTTCGGCTGCCAGACCAGATGGTAGAGCATCAGCATATTGTGCAGTGCGCGGTCGTAGAGCAGAAAGGCCACATTGCCCATCGCCAGCGTCACCAGCGAGACTGCCAGCGCTGTAGTGCGCAGCTCCTCGGCGATGCTGCCTGCCGGCACCAACAACAGCACCAGCCCGTACATCGCCAGCACAGCGCCGTTGCAGAGCAGCAGCTTGCAGACGGCCCGCAGCAGAGCGGGGCGTATTTTCTCGAAATAAGGCTTTGCCAGCGGATAGTACCCCAGCAGGAACACAAAGGTCAGCGCCACCTCCTTGTCCGGCACGAAGAGCAGGCTCAGCAGGCTCACCGCGCCGTAGGCCGTCAGGGCCATCGTCCGGCCGCACTCTACGCAGACCGTGGCGATGAGGAAGCTGGCCACCGCCGGGGCGATGAACATTGCGATGGGAAAGACCGCTCCCATCAGCATCATGGCCACGCTGAGCGCTGCGGCCATGCCGCAATAGGCCATTGCCCAGCTCTTGCTTCTGCGGCCCTTCACGGCAGCTCCCAGCGCACCGGCTGGTTCTCGGCGTCCAGCGGCTCAATGGCGTGTCGGAGGCCGAGGAGCATGATGTTGTCCAGCAGGGTGCGGTTGAGCTTGACGTCCAGCATCCCATAGGCCCGGACGAGGTCGTTGGCGATGGCAAGGGCCTGCCGCCGGGCGTTTTCCCGGGCGGCGTTCCGGTCATAGATGCCGTTCACGAGGAAGATGTTGTAGCGTTTCTTGTCCTTGTCCCGGGAAAAGCTCTCGGCTTTGTCCAACAGGTAGGCCGCACGGCCGATGCAGCTGCCGATATAGTGCATACTCTTGCGCTGGTTGGGGTCGTCCGTGGCCAGAACCGAGTAGAGTGCACCGTAGAGGTTGCCCTTCGGCTCTGCGGCCAGCAGGTAGTTCTTGGCGTTCAGGGCCATCTGGACGTTGGCCTGATCGCGCTCCTGCGCGAAGATACGCTCCAGCGCCGGATTTTCTGCCGCAGCCTTTTTATAGGCTCTGCGCAGCAGCACGGTGTCCACCACCCGGCGCACCTTTTTGCCGACCGGAAGATCCGCCCATTGGGCATCCTGAATGCGGTGCCAGCTGAGCAGGATTTCCACCTGTGCGGCCAGCCGGATGCCCTGCGTCTGACACATCATATTCTGCCAGAGCAGTGTGCCGGGCACCCGCATCCGCTTGCAGGTCGCCGGGCGGCCTGCAAGACTATCGGCCAGCAGTGCAAACAGCACGCCGTTGTAGCGCAGGCCATAATAACAGGGATAGATCCCATAGGTAGTGTAAAGCTGACGGCGTACGCCCCGCAGATACCACTGATAGGTGTTGTAGTCCCGGATGGTCAGTTCCGGCAGATAGGGCCGCATACGTCCTCTCATTCTGATCTTTCCTTTCGTCCGCCGCGCCGACGAGCTGGGCGCAGCCTCTTTTTCGGAGGCCTACGCCTCCCACAGCCATAGATATTAGTATAATCTATTTTTCGCCCGCGTTCAACCATTCTCTTGTAAATTTACAGCAATTCAACATCTCCTGCGACGACAGCAGCGATGCCGTTTTCGTGCTTCGCGGTTTTACTGACCTGCGATAAGCAGAAAAAAGACCGCACGCTGCTCATTTGCCGTGCGGTCTTTCGGGACTTTATTTCTTTTCGAAACGGCCCGTGTGGCCGGGCTGGGTGCGCTTGCCGTCAAAGCCGCTCTTGGGCATCGGCTTTGCGGGACGGGCCTGCTCCGGCTTGGGGGCGTTGTAGTACATATACAGCTGACAGGGGATCATGCCGTTGTACATCTTGCGGCGCTTGTTGGCCCGCTTGCCGTAGTGGTGCTCAAAGTCCATATCAGCGGTGATGGCGTAGACGCCTGCGCAGGGGTGAAGCTCCATCTGCTGGCCGAGGGTGCGGGCCAGCTTGGCAGCGCCCTCGATGGTGCTCATCCGCTCGCCATACGGGGGATTGGTCAGGACGATAGCCTCGCTTCGGGCTGCGAAGTCGGCCACGTCAGCCACCTCGAAGTGGCAGCGCTTCTCCACACCGGCCAGCTTGGCGTTGGCGTTGGCGAGAGCCACTGCGGCGGGGTCGATGTCGTAGCCGAAAGCCTCGAAGCCCACGTCCAGCTTGGATTCCGCCAGAGCCTTCTGGCGCTGCTCGGCCCAGACGGCGGCGGGCACAAAGCTGTACCGCTCGGCGGCAAACCGGCGTTTGAGGCCAGGGGCGATGTTCATGGCCTTCTGAGCAGCCTCGATGAGGAGGGTGCCGCTGCCGCAGAAGGGATCCTCCACGAGGCTGTCGCGGCGGACACGGCCAAGGTCGGCGATGGTCGCAGCCAGCGTCTCGCGGATGGGGGCCTCCATGGAGTTGCGGCGGTAACCGCGCTTATGGAGGCCGTCGCCGGTGGTGTCCAGCATGATCTCGCAGACATTCTTGCGGAGCATGAAACGGATCTTATACTCTGCACCGGTCTCGGGCAGGCTGGTGGTGCGGTGGCCCTGCATCAGGCGCTTGACGACCGCCTTCTTGATGATGCTCTGGCAGGCCGGCACGCTGGACAGCTGGCTGTTCAGCGAGGAACCAGTGACCGGGAAAGCCGCATCGGCGGGCAGAAGCTCCTCCCAGTGGATGGAGTAGACTCCATCGAACAGCTCGTCGAAGGTGGTGGCCGTATAGGTGTTGAGGAGCAGCATGACCCGCTCCACCGTGCGGAGGTTGAGGTTGGCGGCGGCGATCATCTCCGCACCGCCTTTGAAGGTCAGACGACCGTCGCTGACCCGGATGTCCTCGGCACCGATGCGGCGCAGCTCAAAATTGGCCGTGGATTCGCACCCGAAAAAGCAGGGGGCGATGAGTTCAAATTTTGCAGGCATTCTGGTTTCCTTTCCTGTCGGGTGCAGCAGCTGCCGCACCAAAAAACAGGCCCGCCCCGCTGGGGGCAGGCCCAAAGCTTCTTCGTCTTGTGCGGACGGCTCAGCGGCTGCCGCGGCGTCCCCGGGGAGCATAGCCGCCGCCCCGGCGGTTGTTGGTCTCGTGGTCGAGGTCTGCCATCTTCTCCTCGCTCTGGCTCTTGAAGCGGCTCATCATGTCCTCAAAGCTCATGTTATCGGAACGGACGGGAGCCTTGGGCTGCCATACACGGGGTGCGCTGTCGCGGGCAGGGCCTCTGCCGCCCTCACGCGTGGGGCGGCCAGCGCCGCCGCGGCCTGCACCAAAATGACCACCCTCGCGGGGGCCGCCCGGACGGGGACCACCAGAGCGCGGACCGCCTGCAGGGCCTCTGCCCTCACGCGCCGGGCGCGGAGGCGGCGGCAGCAGGCGCTTGATGGACAGCGCGATCTTGCCATCCGGTGCAATGTTGATCACCTGCACCTTGACGATATCACCATCGTGCAGAACAGCTGCAATGTCCTGCACAAACTCATTGGACACCTCGGAAATATGGACCATGCCCACGCGGCCCTCCGGCAGCGCGACAAACGCGCCAAACGGCTTCACGCCTGTGACACGACCCTCGAAAATGTTTCCTACCTCAATTGCCAAAGCTCAATACTCCTGTTCTTCTCCTGATAGTATCCGGTCTGCCGCAGGGGGACCGGGGGTGCGGCTTCAGTTGCCCGTCACATCCACAAAGATGCGCTCATTGGCAGCTGCGTAATTATAAGAGTCCCGCGCGACCCACTCGGTCACCTCGTCCGAATCACCACTGAGGATGCGCTGCATCTCTTCATTTTTTGTCTGCTGCTGGCTGATCTGCTCCTGCAGGGTCTGCAGCTCCGCGCGTTTGGAGCTGATGGCTACCTGGTTGGAGATATACGCTGCCAGCATACTGAGCAGCA
>OHWC01000457.1_pt1 | contig 22430 bp, 18 predicted proteins | sample 1579541 | NCBI WGS metagenome assembly OHWC01 (sample SAMEA3882551, study PRJEB24775) | human gut metagenome | biome: human-associated habitat; feature: intestine environment; material: feces | place: Netherlands | collected 2009/2010
TTTCCCGACTCAGTGTCTCTTGAAATCCGGCTTTGTGAGCCGGATTTCATCTCCCTCATTCCCCACCGTCTCGTCCAGTCCCTCTCCCATCCAAATCAATGCCCCTCCCCCGCACACGTTTCCCACCCCACCCACAGCCCGCCTTTCCCCTGCTGAGAGTGAGGATGGACGGGAAGACGCGCCCGAAAGGGCGCTGTTTCCTGGCAGGGAGAATATTTAGGCTCGTGGGAATGTGGATTGCGGGATGATGGATATTTGCCTGCGAAGAGAAAAGACGGTGTTGATATGTGGCGGGGGAGGTTATAAATATCATATAGAAGGTAAGAATAGTTATAAAAGCGATTGTATTGAAAACAGTCGCTTTTGTTTATTTAATGACAAAAATGTTAGTTAAAATCTGAAAAAATTCTAAAAAAATAGATTGACATCATATAAAGAGAAAAAGTATAATAAAAATGTATAAAATGTCGGAAAATACAGAGAAAAAGGGGGAACCCAATGGATTTTTAGATGAACTTATATAGGTAATTGCGAAACTCGATAATTAAAATATATATGTTTTGCATAAAAACAGGTTTTAATTTCGATATATGAAAAGAGATTTTTATGCAAAATAGATATAAAAGTTCAAAGCTTTGTGAGGAGAAACAAAATCACAATACCGAAAAAAGTCAGTATTTATGCGGCTTTCAGAGTTTCGCAAACACCTAATGAACTTATAATGCGAAGGGAGAACGAAGAAAGGAGAAGAATATGTTTCGAGCTAAGATAAAGAAAGATTTGTTTTGGGGATTAGTAGTTCTATTTATTGCTTTAAGATGTAGTGTTCAAGGTGTCAGTGCAAATGAGATGGAATTTTCCCCGTTACCTACTTCTAAAATTGAAAATTCGATTAATGAATTAAGGCAAAACCCTATATTGTTTGGATATGAAAATTCGGATTTTGGAGTATTGACTGTTAGAAGTGCAATTCCATGTTATGAATATGTAGCAGATAAACTGGTTTTGGAACCTTTTAGAATAATTCCTATTTATTCGGATGATAGTATTTTTCTAAATGCAATTGAAAATTATTCGGAAGATTCAGAAAAATCTGTTATACAGTTAAGCCAAATGTATACAAAGGAACTGAAGGCGTCTTCGAGTGAAGTTTTAGCATTGATTTTTGATGCGGAGAAGTGTTATGCGATAAGCGATAATGACGCTTGGGAAATATCAAAATTTTCTACAGAAGTTCCAAGAAGAGATAGTTTTAAGTCATGCAGTGATGTTTTTAAAGCATATTTATCAAACAATATTTCTAGAGAAGTACAGTTTGATACACAAGAATTAAAGTATTATAATATGCCGAGTGTATGTTCGTATGCCAAGATAACTGTTAGTTATGTAAATCAGATTTATTCAAATACCTGTTGGGCTGCATGCATATCGTCCACTATGAAAAAAGTGACGGGAACAACTAAATCAGTAGAAACTATAGCAAAAGCGCAATATGGCAATAATTTTAATAACAAGGCCTCTTTGGAACAGTGTCAATACCTAATGAATTTACTTTACAATTATCAATATCCAGTTGTAAGTAATTCAGCACCATCTAATACAACTATTTATAATAATATTAATGCAGGATATCCAATGATTACAAAGTGGACCAGTGCTTCCTTCAGCCACGCAATGGTTATTCATGGTATAAATACAGACAGCTATCCAACGGTCTATATTATGGATCCAGAAGTAGGATTTTCATCAGCACAAAAAGGAACAAATTATTTCTACGTAAGTTCAAATGGGACAGGATTATCTTTATCGGGATATTTATCAAAGCGGTAACAAGACTAAGAGATATGAAAATGAAACAAATAAGTAAATTTATTATTATTTTTTGCGCTTTTGTTATTGTATGCGCTTGTATTGCTGGGTTTGAAGAAAATAAGAAAGAGATTGTTGGACCAGAGCATGGATCAACGGATACTTTTCTGATATGCACAGATTTTGTTTCAAAAAAATCGGATGATACGATACTAAGGGATATCGAAACATTTGATGTGGAACGAGTGTCGCAGATTTATATTTATATTCCGGAAGATACGGGCTATGGCATGTCCCTGAGTATTACGCGAGCGGATCATCCGGAAGAAATGCAGGAAATTCTTTCGTCTGTTTATGGTGGGAAAATGAAATATCAGAAGGTTCCGAATTCTTTAAGGATCACTGAAAGAATAGTTTTTGATTACAATTGGTATTTTCTGCTTTATGGAGATGAAATGGAACAACTGGCGCTTGTGTTTCAATATTCGGATGATACTCTGGTGTACAATGGACATGTTTTCCAGGCGTCAAAAATTTATGACTCATATGTCCGTCCATGCATTTTAAAACTTAAGGAAGAAAAGCAGGAAAAATTGAAAACGGGAGAGCTTACGCAAAGGCGAATTCCGATTCCTTAAGTGTTTGTTGTAAAATAAACACCTTAAGAAAGGGATGTCACTTCAATAGGCAATATGAATAATTATGTTCGGGTAAATATCTAGTGTTTACAGTGTCAATTAAAATCCCTGCTGATTATGGCGGGGATTTTGCTTTGCTGAAAAAAAGATCAAAATTGTGTTAGAACATGAAAATTAAGATCAAGTATTCTGCCGGAAATGTTAGTATAATGCTAAGTAGAAAGTAAACGAAAAGAGCAGAGCCCATGCATGCGTTTGGAACGGCGGGTTCTGGAAAGGGAGGTTTTTATGCAGTATTTTGAAAAACAGGGAAATGCGCTTATTTTCCGGCAGGATGGGGAGACGGTCCGGGTGGAGCCGTGGCAGAAGGACAGCCTTCGGGTGAGAGGCACGCTTCTTTCGGAGATAGAAGAGGGAAGCATTGCGCTGCTTGATCCGGAGTCTGTTGAGGCAGAAATTGAGCTGGTGGACGAGCTAAAAGCGACGATCAAAAATGGTAAAATCCAGGCGGTTCTCGAGCTTCAGCCGTGGGGACAGAAGCTGCGGATTACGTTCTTAAATCAGAAGGGCGAGGTGCTGCTCTCCGAGATCGCAAACGGCGGAGCGCTCTGCCTGCGCGCACACGATTACCGTGCATTAAAGGGCGGCGCTTATCAGCTGAAAGTATCCTTCGATTCCAACCCGGATGAGAAGATTTACGGTATGGGACAGTATCAGCAGGAGAGAATGAACCTGAAGGGATGCAACCTGGAACTGGCGCACCGCAATTCGCAGGCGAGCATTCCGTTTTATGTATCGAGCCTTGGCTACGGCTTCCTGTGGCACAATGCAGCGGTCGGTGAGGTTCATTTCGGAACGAACACAACGGAATGGCTGGCACGCACCACAAAGCAGCTCGACTACTGGGTAACCGCAGGCGATACCCCGGCAGAAATTGAAGAGCACTTTGCAGATGCCATTGGCAAAGTTCCGATGATGCCGGAGTACGGCCTTGGCTTCTGGCAGTGCAAACTGCGCTACTACAATCAGGAGCAGGTACTGAATGTGGCACGCGAGTACAAAAAACGCGGCATTCCGCTGGATGTTTTTGTGATCGACTATTATCACTGGCCGCGTTGCGGCGATTACCGTTTTGACGAGGAATATTTCCCGGATCCGAAGGCAATGATCGACGAGCTGCACGAGATGGGCATTGAGACGATGGTTTCCATCTGGCCGCAGATCGACTGGAGAAGTGAAAATTATGAAGAAATGAAACAGCAGGGACTTCTTGTGAAGAGTAATGCAGGTGTTGATGTTCAGATGCTGTTCCATGGAAATAATGTCTTTTTGGATGCAACGAATCCGAGAACGAGAAAGTATGTCTGGGAAAAAGTAAAGAAAAACTATGCAGATCTCGGCATCCGCACGTTCTGGCTGGATGAAGCAGAGCCGGAGTTCTCGACGTACGAGTATGAGTGCTACCGCTACGCAGCAGGTCCGGTGGAAGAGATCGGAAATATTTACCCGAGAGAGTATTCCCGCATGTTCTACGAAGGACAAAAAGAGAATGGGCAGGAAGATATTGTCAACCTTGTGCGCTGTGCATGGCTCGGAAGCCAGAAATACGGTGCGCTTGTGTGGTCCGGGGATATTCTTTCGACCTACGAGGATTTCCGCAAACAGATCTGTGCGGGTCTTCATATGGGACTTTGCGGTATTCCGTGGTGGACAACCGATATCGGCGGATTCCACGGCGGTGTGACCGAAGATCCGGACTTCCAGGAGCTGCTTGTGCGTTGGTTCCAGTTTGGTACCTTCTGCCCGGTTATGCGTATTCACGGAAACCGAGGACCGAGAGAAGAAATCATCAACAAGGCTGGCGAAGTGCGTGAGGGAACCGGAGCTGACAACGAGGTATGGAGCTTCGGAGAGAAAAATTATGAAATCCTGACAAAATTCATTGGTGTCCGCGAAAAAATGCGCGATTACACGAGAAGCCTGATGGCAGAAGCACACGAAAAAGGAACACCGGTCATGAGAACGATGTTCTATGAGTTCCCGGAGGATGCAGCATGCTGGGACATCTCCGATGCTTACATGTTCGGCTCCGACATCCTTGTAGCACCGATTGTCCGGGCAAAAGCAACGAGCCGTACCGTTTATCTGCCGGCCGGTGCGTCCTGGACGCTGGCAAATACCGGTGATGTTTATGAGGGCGGAAAAGCCTACGAAATCGAGGCGCCGATCGAAACACTGCCGATCTTCCTGCGCGACGGAAAACAGGGATATCTGGTGGGAGAGATCTGATAAATCACAGAGCAGTCGTTTGGTTATGGGCAGGCAGCAAATGCGGATTGCAGATAGCTGTATGAAAAAAGAAAAGGAAAAAGGGAAAAGCATTCCGGAAGATCGACAAGATCCAAAGGAATGCTTTTCCGATGTTATAAATCAATCCCGGATCCGAAAAACGGATTTTAGCTTTGTTCCGCATACGGGCAGGCGGACAGAAAAACTTACGGAAGCGGATGGCCTGCCGCCAGATACAGCTCATACCATTCTTCCCGCGTCAGCGTAATATTGCATGCCGCGATAATCTCTTTCAGGCGGTTTTCGCTTGCCGTACCGGTGACGAGCTGCATATTCGCCGGATGGCGCAGAATCCACGCCGCTGCAATCGTGGTATCACTGACACCGTATTTTTCGGCCAGCACGCGGATTTTCTGGTTCAGTTCCGGGTACTCGTCGCTTCCAAGAAAACATCCCTTCCATGACGGCATCTGGAACGGCGACCATGCCTGAAGCGTAATGTTGTGAAGACGGCAGTAATCCAGCAGACTTCCATCGTGATCGACAGAACCCGGAGTCTCCATGTTGACTTCCATGCCATTTGCAACAAGGTTGGAAACCGGAATGCTGAACTGTACCTGATTGGCAACGAGTGGCTGGCGGACATATTTCTGCAGCAGTGCAATCTGCATCGGCTTGTGGTTGGAAACACCGAAATGGCGGACCTTTCCGCTCTCAAACAGAACATCAAAGGCGGCAGCTACATCTTCTGGTTCTACGAGCGCATCCGGCCGGTGGAGCAGCAAAAGATCGAGGTAATCCGTCTGCAGACGTTTTAAAATACCATCGACAGATTCCAGGATGTGGTCTTTCGACAGATCATAGAAGCCCTGGCGGATGCCGCATTTGGACTGGAGAAAAATATCCTCCCGTTTCAGGGACGGATCGCCGGAAAATGCCTCACCGAACACAGTCTCGCTCATGCCGCCGCCGTAGATATCCGCGTGATCAAAGAAATATGCGCCCTGCTCCAGAGCGGAGTGGATAAAATGATTCATCTCGTCCTTCGATTTTTCGGAAAGCCGCATGCATCCGACTGCAATGGAAGGAACTTTTCGCAGGTGATTGCCTAAAATTGTTTCTTTCATAGTAGAATTTTCTCCTTTGCAATGCTTCTGTATTCGCAGAGGTTTTCGTAAAGCAGGCGTGGAAGGACTCTGGAAGTACAGAAAGAATAGTAATTACGTTGCTTTTAATATATCATTTAAGTGCACTTGAAAGTCAATGGTTTTTGAGGGAAAGAGAATAAAAAAATCGCCGGAATCGATCAGAATTCGACCAGAACACAGAAAATCCGTATTTTGTTAACAAAATCGGAACAAAATCGACAACAAAGTTTACTTGCATTTTCAGAAAAATGATGTAAGATAGGGGTATTCGAAAAAAAGATCCGACAGGATCTGTGAAGTGGTATTGAATCAGATAATGGAGGTTTTGCGATGGATGCAAAAATAATAGCCGGAATCCTGGCCGCGGGAGGCGCAGCCTTAGCTGTCGGCGGCATATATAGCATGAATAAGAAAACAGGTTATTTTAAAAAGGGAAATTCCGTCCGATACGATGTTTCCCGTATTCCGTTTAAAAAAACAAGTCCGTTAAAAGGAAAAACAGTTGTATTTTTGGGATCCTCCGTGACGAAGGGCTTTGCTGCCCACAACAATTCGTTTGCGGAGTACATAGCGAAGAAAGACAGCTGTACCTGCATCAAAGAAGCGGTCAACGGAACCACGCTGATTGATAATGGTGAGGATTCCTACATCGAGCGTATGCGCGACAGGCTTGATCCAAAGCAACAGGTGGATCTTTTTATCTGCCAGCTGTCCACTAACGATGCAACACGCAACAGCCCGCTCGGTGAAATTTCGGAATCCCGCGATCTGGAGAGCTTCGATGTCGAAACTGTCTGCGGCGCGATTGAGTATATCATTGCATATGCAAAAGAAACGTGGCATTGCCCGGTGATGTTCTATACGAATCCACAGTATGATTCCAAGCCGTACGCGAAGATGGTAGAGGCGCTTCTGAAAATTCAGGAAAAATGGCAGATCGGTGTGATCGATTTCTGGAATGACGAACAAATCAACCGTGTTTCCCCGGAAAAACGAAAACTGTATCTTCAGGATCCGATTCATCCGATGAAGGCCGGCTATGCCGAGTGGCTGGTGCCTGTGATGGAACAGCGGATTGGTGAATATCTGGAACAGCAGGTATAAGCAAAGAGGAAAATAAAAATACTTTCGTGGTTTCTTTTGAAAAGATTCCGCGAAAGTATTTTTTGATTTACAGGAAACTTCGTTGAATTTTCCTGTAAATTAAAAAAGCCCTCCGGGCAGGATCGCACTGCGGCGGAGTGGAATTATGTCGCCAAAGCGACCCGCCGCAGGCGGAGAATCCTGCCGTAGCAGGATTCTTTCTTTTCTACGAGAACAGTGAGGCGGGATCCGCGCCTGCATTTTCCGCGTTTTTTCGTTTCTTACGGATCCGGAACTGTTTGAAAATGCCACAGATGGCAGCGTAAAGCTCCGGTTTTAGTTCTTCAAGCGGAACCGGCTGCTGGTACAGGATAGCGTTGTAGCTTGTACCGCTTACAAGCTCCAGAATCATATAGAACATCAGCTCCGGTGAACGATACGTATATGCTGCATGAGAGAGCAGAGATTCATAGATAGTGTAGATGGCCGGCGTGTCGGCAAACGGAGCAAAGGTAAGAGAATTTTTGAAGAATCCCCAGCTCAGATGCTTGGAAATAAGCGTCACGAGGCTGTGGTTGGCGGCAAACTGGTCGAGGATATTGTCGGTGATAAAAAGCACCTGCTCTTCAAAATCATGGATATCCGGGTGGCGCAGCAGATCTGAGTAGGCGGCCTGAAATACCTGACTCGCCTTATGTGCAATCAGATGATTCCGAATATCGTACTTATCTTTGAAATAAAGATAGAAGGTACCTTTTGCAACGCCGGCGTTATTCACGATATCCGAAATGGATGTTTTACTGAAGCCGTTGTTGATAAAAAGTGAGAAAGCAGAGTCCAGAAGGGACTCACGTTTCATTTGTTTGTTATTATCAATTTTTCCCACAGAGAGTCTCCTTTCCTGAAAGATATCAAAAACGTGTGTTATTATCTTGCCTATAATTATAGGTATCATACATGGAAACTGTCAAAGGGAAAATGACTAATTTTCTCATTTTTGTGACTATGCACGAAGAAAAAAATGACCGATCGTCAATTTTGTGCAGTATTTAATGTTGACTAAGAGTCATTTTTGCGTTATAACATTAGATGATTGAGAGGCATAGGAAAAACATCCTCGATCTGAGGGAAACAGTATCCCGCAGTATCTTACTCCGAGCGGGTTTTACTTCTCTTATGATCCTGGATTTCATCATAAAAAACCATTATAAAAACCACAGAAAGGAAGTTTATCACAATGAATAGAAACAGAAAACTGAGAAAACAGATGATGTCTGGTCTTGCTGTTGGTATGGCTGCTGTTATGGGAGCTGCTCCGGTTTATGCAGCGACAGGAGAGGACGCAGCGGTTTCCAAAGAAGAAACCGTATATGTAAATGCAAATGCAGACGGATCGGAAGATCAGATCACCGTATCCAACTGGCTGAAGAACGCAGGAACGGAAAAGAACCTGAAAGATGAGAGTGAACTGAAGGACATCAAAAACGTAAAGGGCGACGAGAAGTTCACCCAGAGCGGAAACGAGCTGACCTGGCAGACAGACGGCGAGGATATCTATTATCAGGGAACAACCACAAAAGAACCTCCGGTTTCCGTGAAGTTCACCTATTATCTGGACGGCAAGGAAATCAAACCGGATGACCTGGCCGGAAAGAGCGGAAAACTGAAAATCAAAGTTGACTATACAAACAACACAAAGACAACGGTTGACATCAATGGCAAGAAAGAGACGATGTACACCCCATTCGTCCTGATGACCGGAATGATTCTTCCGCAGGATACTTTCTCCAATGTCAAGATCGACAATGGTAAAGTCATTTCCGATGGAAGCAGAAACATCGTAATCGGATTTGGTATGCCGGGCCTGCAGGAAAGCCTGGGATTAAATTCCGATTCCCTTGAAGATCTGGTATCCGGTGACAGCGATTTCGAACTGCCGGAAAGCCTGGAGATCACTGCAGATGTGGAGAACTTCTCTCTGGATTCTACCTTCACCGTTGCACTTGACGATGTTCTCGACACCATCGATACCGACAACATCACCGGATACGATGATCTGAAGGATGCACTGAGTGATCTTGAGGATGCTGCAATGGAACTGGTTGACGGTTCCAAGGCACTCTCCGATGGTGTGGATACTTTAAAAGACAGCTACAAAGAGCTGGATGACGGTATCGGAACGTTAAAAGACGGCGCTGACGAGCTGAACAGCGGAGCCGGCACACTGGCAAGCGGAGCCGGCACACTGGCAAGCGGAGCATCGACTCTGGCAAACGGAACTTCTACTCTGAACAGCGGAGCTTCTACCTTAAACAGCGGAGCAGCTACCCTGTCCAACGGAGCATCCACCTTAAGCAGCGGAGCTTCTTCCCTGGCAAGCGGCGTAAACTCCTACACCGAGGGCGCTGATACCCTGAATAAAGCAATCCAGACGTATCTTGGAAAGAACGGTGTGCTGACTGGAAGCGTAACCGAGTATGTAAACGGTGTGAATAAAGTCGTTGCAGGCGTAAAACAGTACACCGACGGAACAACACAGCTGTCCGACGGCGTTGCTTCTTATGTAGCAGGCGAGAAACAGCTTGCAGCAGGCGCTGAGCAGCTTCAGCCTCTGGCAGACGGCCTGACCGAGGTAAACAGTGCAATCGCAACACTGAACGCAGCACTCGACGGAAAAGATGAGAATGATATTTTTGCAGGAGCAAAACAACTCTCCGAAGGACTGACCAGTTTGAACGAGCAGCTGCAGAGCACCGATGTACAGAGCCTTCTGACGATGGTAGACGGTATGACCAGCACCGGTTCTACCCTGATCTCCGAGACCGAGGCACTCTCCGAGGTTCTGAACACCACAATCGCAGGATCTGTCAACAGCATGATGACAAACGGCAGCGAGCTGATGAGCCAGATGGATACGCTGTCCAAAGGACTTGAGAGCTACTTAAGCGGTCTGGAGGCACAGATCACGAATCAGGCAACGCAGATGGGAACCCAGATGGCAGCACAGGTTCAGGCATGGGCAGACGGAGCAGCAGCACAGCTGAACCAGGAAGCAACAGCAGCAGCACAGAGCGCAGCTGATACAGCAGCAAGCCAGGCATCCGCCGATGCAGCAAAACAGGCAAATGATCAGCTCTCTGCAGCAGCAGTTACACTGGATGCACAGATTTCCGCAGCTAAGAGCGCTGGAAATACAGAGCTTGCCGATTCCTTAAGTAAAGCAAGAAACCAGATCGGAAGTGTCAGCGTTTCCGCTTCCGCCGGAACCGTTTCGGTTACTCCAGTTACAGCTCCGCAGATTACCCTTCCGGAACTGAACTTCGAAATCGAGCGCCCGGATCTCTCCGGTCTTGCAGCAATGCAGCAGAAGATGAGCGACATCAAGAGCCAGTACAGTGATCTGCAGAAGACGGTTGCAGCTCTGATGCCGCAGCTTGAGACCATGCAGAAACAGATGCAGACCATCACCGATAATAAAACAGTTGTTGAGCAGAATCTTGGTGCAATGCAGAAACTGACCGCAGGTGTGGCACAGCTTGATGCAGGCGGAAGCGCTCTGTACAAGGGCATCGGTACTCTGTCCGCAGGTGTGAGCCAGCTGTACAGCAGCACAAATGAGAGTTTTGCAAAAGCAACAGCAGGCATCAATGCACTGAACGCAGGATTTACCCAGCTGAGTGCTTACAATGACACGCTGCTTTCCGGCGCAAGCCAGCTGAAAGCAAATGCACCGGCTCTGGTTGAGGGTGTTACGACTCTGCAGGGCGGCACGACACAGCTGACCGCAGGTCTTGGACAGCTGGGAAGCCAGTTAAGCGATGGATCTGCAAAACTTTCTGCAAACAGCGGAAGCTTAAGAAGCGGTGCTTCTCAGGTAGCAGGCGGAGCATCCCAGCTGGCAAGCGGAGCCTCCACACTGGCAAATGGAACTTCTTCCCTGGCAGGCGGAGCTTCTGAACTGAACAGCGGAGCTTCTACGCTGGCAAGCGGAGCATCTACGCTGGCGAGCGGAGCTTCTACACTGGCAAATGGAACTTCTTCTCTGGCAAGCGGAGCTTCTGATCTGAAATCGGGAAGCAGCAAGGTTGTTGATGGTATTGACGAGCTGTCCGATGGGGCGAAAGAACTGGCTGACGGTACGAAGAAGTTTGAAGAAGAGGGTACCAGCAAGCTGAAGAGTACCTTTGAGGATGATCTGGGAGATGTACTGGATCGGATTCAGGCGCTGAATTCGGATAAATGTGCTTATACTTCTTACAGTGGTAAGGCAAATGGAATGGATGGAAGCGTGAAATTTATTATCGAGACTGCAGCAATTGAAGCTGCGGAAGAGTAATGTGATTCCACGGTAGATTGTGAGGCCGCCTGCGGTCGGGATATTTCCCCGACCGCAGGCGGCATTTACGTTAGGTGGGGTGCAAAAAGACAAAAAATAAGAACAGCCCGCGGATATGCGGGCTGCTCTTTCATAATGAGGGGGGAGATAGTTTTGAGTGGTTCATCAACTATCTGAGATATAGTATAGTGAAGAAATGTGAGCAAAGTATGTCTATTTTCTAAAAGAAACAGTAAATTTCTAAAGAATAAGTGAATCCATCCATTGAGTAAATCACTTCCGTCCGCCAAAACGTAGATGGGTCCCCAGGCGCAGCGGAGCGTCCGCCCCCCGCGGTGCCTGGGGGTCGTATCCTCCCGTCCTATTCAAAAGAAAGTTTCCGGTTCCCATAACTCTTCCGGTACTGTCCCGGCGTCATCCCGGTGAGTTTTCGGAAAGCCGTGGAAAAATTATGCGCATCCTGAAATCCCACATTATAAGCAATCTGAGAGACCGTGTGATTTGTGTCCGTCAGCTCGGCCATAGCGCTGTCCGTTTTGGATTTCAGGATGAATTGTTTTAACGTCATCCCGGTGCCCTCGTGGAAGAGGGAGGAGAGGTATTTGTCGTTGTATCCGAAATAACGGGCGAGTTCGGTGACTTTGAGGGACTCGCTGCTGTGGTACTGGATGTAGCTGATAATGTCCTGCAGGATCTGCGTCCGCTGCGTTTCGGAAGTGTAGGTGCGGTAGAAGGGGCTCTGACAGTTGATTTCGCCGAGAACAGCGGCAGTCAGGCTGTTGTTGAGGAACGTGCTGTGGAAACGCAGGGAAGTGTCCTGGAGCTGCTTCATGAGGATGATGACGCGGTTCGGGGAGGAAAGCGTTCCCTGGCGCGGGATGCATAACGTTTCGGGGTAGTTGGATGGAAGCTGGGCGGGAGCGAGGTCCTCAAGGCGGTAGGAGGATGGCGGTGCAGCATGAAACTCATCCAGAACCGATCCGGCGGTCGGGTCAGAAGGAGCGATGATCGGTGCGGATGGGATACCAGGGATAAAATGGAGCCAGTAGAAAGCGCAGCTTCCTTTTTTCGAGCCGTGCTGATGGACGGTCGGAGGCAAAAGAAGATATTCGCCAGGATGGACTTCGTAAGAGCGGCGTTCGTCCGCGATAAAAAGCGTTCCTTCCGTCACAACCATCAGTTCAAAATTGACGAGATTCCGTGTCAGGTGCATCCACTCCGGGGATGGGGACTGGAATTTGCCGCAGAGGTCGTAGGTAAAACAGGCGGCATCTGGAAATAAAACAGAGATCATATGACTTTTTCAAACCTTTTCAAACATTCTTGTATTTTAAACGGCGGTCCGTTTTGCTAAAATAAAACTATAGAAAAACAGGAAAACAGCCGTCAAAAGAAGTGTAACGCTTCCCATCCCTGAAAGCAAGGAAAATATCTTTTTCAAACCAGGAGGCGGCGGAAGACAACGAAAAAGGAGACCGAAAAAATGGATCAGAAAAACTTCAGCAAACCATTATCCCTGGCAAAAGTCCAGGTTACTGATGCATTCTGGAAAAAAGAGATGGAGCTTGTCCGCACCGAAGTAATTCCGTATCAGTGGAATGCCTTAAATGACAATGTTCCGGGAGCAGCACCGAGCTTCTGTATGCGGAACTACCGCCGCGCCGGTGAAGTTGAAAAAGAGCGGAAAGCAAAAGGAGACAAATTTGTTCAGATCAAATATCCGCTGGATACTTTTGAGACACTGCCGAAGGATGGCAAAATGGACGGAAGATTTTATGGCTTCCTGTTCCAGGATACCGATTTTACCAAATGGGTGGAGGCAGTTGCGTACTCCCTGACACAGCATCCCGATCCGGAGCTGGAAAAAACGGCAGATGAAGCAATTGAAGCTGTCTGCGCAGCACAGAGAGAAGACGGATACCTCGATACCTACTATCTGATCAACGATCAGGATATGATTTTTACAAACCTTAAGGACAACCATGAGCTGTACTGCTTCGGTCATCTGACGGAAGGCGCCGTAGCCTATTATCAGGCGACCGGAAAAGACCGTCTCTTAAAAGCAGCAGAGCGTTTCGCGGACTTTATTGCCAGCAAACTCGGTCACGGCGAGGGTAAAAAAGCAGGTTATCCTGGTCACGAAATTGCAGAGATGGCTCTGATGCGTCTCTATGATCTGACCGGCGAGCAGAAGTATCTCGATCTTGCAAAATACTTCATCGATGAACGCGGAACAAAACCATACTATTACGATATCGAGCGCGGTCTGACCTGCCCGGAGGGCGAGGAACGATATAGCTACAATCAGGCAAACCGCCCGGTGCGTCAGCAGGATGAGGTGCAGGGGCACTCCGTACGCGCCGTATATCTCTATTCCGGCATGGCGGATGTGGCAAGGGCAACGCAGGATGAGAGCCTGCTGAAAGCCTGTGAAACTCTCTGGAACAACATGGTGCATCAGAAAATGTACGTCACCGGCGGAATCGGTGCCACTCATATAGGAGAGGCATTCTCTTTCAACTATGACCTGCCAAACGATACCGCTTACGCAGAGACCTGTGCATCCATCGGTCTTGTGTTCTTTGCTCGCCGCATGTTGGAGATTCAGGCAAAAGCAGAGTACGCGGATGTGATGGAATTAGCCCTCTACAATGGCGTTCTCTCCGGAATGGCGCTCGACGGAAAGAGCTTCTTCTATGTCAATCCGCTGGAGGTACTGCCGGAGGCATGTCACAAGGATGAGCGGAAATTCCATGTAAAACCGATCCGTCAGAAATGGTTCGGCTGTGCCTGCTGCCCTCCGAACCTGGCAAGAACGGTAAGCTCAGTTGCATCTTACGCATACACGGAAAACGACACAACCCTGTTTGTCCACTTGTACATGGGTGGAACAGTGGAAGGAGAAAAAGTAAAAGCATCCATCACTTCCGAATTCCCGTGGGACGGCCATGTTTCCGTGACCTGCGAGAGCGATACCAAAGAGCCGTACACCTTTGCATTCCGCATCCCGGGATGGTGTGCTTCTTATGAAAAAGAGATTCCAAAAGGCGCAGAAGTGGAAGAAAAAGACGGGTATCTGTATGTGACAAAAGTATGGGCGAAGGGTGAGACGATCCGCCTGAACTTCCCGATGGAAATCCAGCTTCTGGCATCCAATCCGCTTGTACGCGAGGACGCCGGCCGTGTTGCCGTAAAACGAGGACCGGTTGTTTACTGTATGGAAGAAGCAGACAACGGAAAGAATCTGCATTTGACAAAACTCTGTGTGAATGGTGAAAAAACCGCAGAAGCAGCCGATGAGCTGGGCGAGCACTTTGTGCGCGTAACGGCCGAGGGACGTCGCATGAAGCTGGGCGATGCGGAAAAACAGCCGTTGTATCATCTGTATCAGAAAGAGGAAGAGGAAAAGACGAAACTGAAGCTGATTCCATATTATATGTGGAACAACCGAGGTGAGGGCGAAATGCAGGTATGGATCCGCGCATGTGAATGATTTTATTAAAGAAGAAATAAAAAACTCCGGAAAAGGGATGGCTCCTGATGCAGCCTCCCCTTTTTTCCGGAGTTCTTGTTATGCCAAAATATGAGAATCCTGCAAAAAAGAAAGTGAATTTTTTGCAGGATTATTTGTGCTATTGGTACAGATTATTTTCTGCTTCTCATAGAAAGACTGCCGAAAGCAGAAGAAACGGCGGGCAGAATCACGAGGACGACTGCAAGGACAATCATTCGATCCACAAAGTCTGTCATGGCCTGTACAACGCAGACAGAGAGAGTCAGATTCATACCGAGACTGTGAAGCAGCTGCACCAGCACAGTGGAGCCGGAGGAAGTAATTCCACCGAAAACAACCGCGGTGATTGTGGAACTTACCACAGTACCCGGAAGTGAGATCACAAGCGCTGCCGGAAACAGCTTCCAGCCCATGGAGCGGAGGGAAAGACTCTCGCTGCGGGATCCTGCCGTATGGGACGGGCGGAGTCTGCGGAATACAAGGCCGGCAACGAGACCGATGACAAGCTGCACCGGAATATAGTAAAACGCATAGACATCACTCGTCATGCCGGAAATGAGTCCGGAGATCAGTCCCGGAACGAGGCCTGCAGCAGGTCCGAACAGAGCGGCTGCCAGAACTGTTCCGATGGAGTCCAGATAAACCGGAAGACGCAGCAGCAGAGCAATGGTACCGCCGAGAATATTGATGACACCGCAGAGCGCGAGTGTCGTGAGTTTTAACGTACGGTTAGTATTCATCATGCCTCGCCTCCCTTCTGAAACATCGTCTCATGTGGGAAGACCGGCGGTGCGGTGAGAATCTGGTCGAGAACCGGTGCGGATTCCTCCTGCGGCACGCCGAGAACGCGCTCAAAGAACATCAGGAAGAAACGGCGCACATCGACCTGCGTCAGAATGTGGCTGTTCGGTGCTTTCTGATAAAAATTCATGGCATCCACAACCGTCTGTCCGATGCAGAGGCCTCCGGTTTCTACCTGCGTATACGCATCAAAACCGCTGCAGAGCGACGGATCCACAAGATAAGCGGCCGCGAGCGGATCGTTGATCACGCATCCGATGACCTTTTCCTGTTTCCAGTGGAAATCAAAGTAGAAGCGCGTCAGCTCCTCAATGCGGGTTCCGACTCCTGGATTTACGCATTTCATATATTCCACAAGATTCGGCGTCAGGACAATTTTTCGTGTGACATCCAGCCCGATCATATGAAGCTTTTTGCCTGCAAGCTGCGGCAGCTCGGAAAACGCGCGGAATACTTCGGCTGCGGCATCCGGGTCGCACCAGTAATTGTACTCGGCAACCGGGGAGCAGTTTCCATGGCTCTTATAGCTTCCGCCCATGGAGACAAGAGCCGTCAGGTTTGTCAGGCACTCCGGTGCGCGGGAGATGACTTTTGCAAGGTTCGTCATCGGTCCGAGGGCAAGAATGGTAACATCAGGGGTTGTTTTTAAGGTTTCGATCAGGAAAGAAACAGCGTCCTTGTTTGGCGTAAGGCCTTCGGCATCCGGCCAGCCCGATTCGCCGAGACCGTCCATGCCGTGGGTGTCCATCGCGTCCACGTAGTCGCGGACCAGAGGCGTCTCCTCGCCGACATAAACCGGGACATCTGGTTTTCCAATCATAGAAAGAATTTTGAGGGCATTTTTAGCGCCCATAGAAGCGGGTACATTTCCGCTGACTGTGGTGATGCCGACAAGATCCAGCTCTTTCGAAGCCGCGGCAAGCATCAGGGCGAGAGAATCGTCGATGCCCGGATCACAGTCGATGATCAGTTTTCTTGCATTCATTTTCCAATCTCCTTTGATGAAAATTTTGAGATACTTGGTTTTTTATACTGGGAAGTTCACGAACCAGTCCGGACACCCGCAAAAAGACGGGAAAATCCGATTGCATAAATGCACGGGAAAGAGTATAGCACAGATAAAAAAAAAAATCTAGTAAAACAAACCTTGCCTGTTTTGAAAAAATCGGTTATGGTATAGAAAAGCATACAGCAAATGAGAACATGGGAGAAAAGAAAATGGCAGATGGATTTTTAGCACCAACTGGGAAATTCTATCCCAAAACAGAAAATTTTCATGCGCAGACCGCGCGGGCGATTTTAGGTTCGGACGGCCAGACGGACGAGCCGATCCAGGAGCTTTTGCGCCGCGGTTATATTTTATTTGTAGGATTCCACAAACCAGGCGAACCGGAAAATCTCCATGCCGATATGGATTACGTCCTCGGCGGACCGGGGTATCCGGCGACCGAAGGGCAGAAGGCCTGGATTGCAGAACATACAGAAGAGCTGTCGAGAAAGCAGCAGTTTGACATCAACAACGACGAGACAACCTTTGAGAACTTTTACATCAGCAATGTCCGCATGTTTCCCTGGTGCAAAGGGTGTGCCGAAGAGAAAGCGCGTGACCTCTGGGGCAATGCACAGAGCGAGGAAAAGCCGAAGCGGTGTGATGCGTGTCCGGCCTTCAGGAACCGTCCGCTTTAACGAAAAACAGAAAATGTCAGAAAATAATCTGGTGAGATTATAATAGGAAGAAAAAATACTTTTGCACAGTAATGCATCAATGGGGGAAATCCGCAGAAGCCGCGTAAATACGCGATTTTTTGCGAATTTCCCCCTTGACTTTTGAAAGGACAGACGCTATAATAAACGAGCGTGCGTAAAAGACTGTTTTTTGTGCGCGCAAAAGCTGCAAAGCAATTATGTTGAACTAAAGCAGCCGTATGAAACCCCGTGGGACACACGGAGAAATCTATCAGGAGGTGAAATGGAATGCCAACATTCAACCAGTTAGTAAGAAAAGGCCGTGAGACTTCCGTAAAGAAATCTACCGCGCCGGCACTGCAGAAAAGCTACAATTCTCTGAGAAAGAAATCCACAGATATGTCTTCTCCTCAGAAGAGAGGTGTGTGCACAGCTGTTAAAACTGCTACACCGAAAAAACCTAACTCAGCTCTTCGTAAAATCGCCAGAGTTCGTCTTTCCAACGGAATCGAAGTAACAAGTTACATCCCAGGAGAAGGTCACAACCTTCAGGAGCACAGCGTTGTTCTGATCCGTGGTGGTAGAGTAAAGGACTTACCTGGTACAAGATACCATATCATCAGAGGTACTCTTGATACAGCAGGTGTTGCTAAGAGACGTCAGGCACGTTCTAAGTACGGTGCTAAGAGACCGAAGGATGCAAAATAAATCGGTAGATTAGTATTGTAACAGTTCGTATTTCAAGAACTAAAAAGTGCGAAAGTGGGTTATGTTTTCCGTATTATATATTTATAGAAGGAAAGATAGCAATTTCCGCACGAACACATTTCCACAATACTCAAGTACAGCAGGTAACGGTTTGCTGTATCTCTATTGAGGGGAATGTGAGTACCGTTGAATTAATTCGGATTGAAAGATCCAAAAATAATTAAGGAGGGAAGAACCGTGCCACGTAAAGGACATATTGCAAAAAGAGACGTATTAGCGGATCCAATTTACAACAATAAGATCGTTACAAAGCTTATCAACAACATCATGCTTGATGGTAAGAAGGGTGTTGCTCAGAAGATCGTTTACGGTGCTTTTGATCGTATCGCAAACGAGACTGGTAAGGAGGCTTTAGAGGTTTTCGATGCTGCTATGAATAATATCATGCCATCACTCGAAGTTAAGGCCAGACGTATCGGTGGTGCAACATACCAGGTTCCAATCGAAGTAAGACCTGACAGAAGACAGGCTTTAGCGCTTCGTTGGTTGACAACTTACTCACGTGCAAGAAGTGAGAAGACTATGGAAGAAAGACTTGCAAAAGAGCTTATGGATGCAGCAAACAATACAGGCGCATCTGTTAAGAGAAAAGAAGACATGCACAAGATGGCAGAGGCAAACAAGGCATTTGCTCATTACAGATTCTAGTTTTCGGGTGCATATATACTAAAATAAGGAGGAAAAAACCTTGGCTGGAAGAGAATATCCACTTGATAGAACAAGAAACATCGGTATCATGGCACATATTGATGCTGGTAAGACAACTCTTACAGAGAGAATTCTTTACTATACTGGTGTAAACTATAAGATTGGTGAGACTCATGATGGCGCTTCTACCATGGACTGGATGGAGCAGGAGAAAGAGCGTGGTATCACAATCACGTCTGCTGCTACAACATGTCACTGGACATTAGAGGATCATCATAAGAAGAAGCCAGGTGCTTTAGAGCATCGTATCAATATCATCGATACTCCGGGACACGTAGACTTTACTGTTGAGGTAGAGCGTTCACTTCGTGTATTGGACGGAGCTGTTGGTGTATTTGATGCAAAGGCTGGTGTTGAGCCACAGTCAGAGAACGTATGGCGTCAGGCTGACACATACAATGTTCCACGTATGGCATTCATCAATAAGATGGATAAAATGGGTGCAGACTTTTTCATGTCTGTACAGACAATCATTGACCGTCTTGGCAAGAATGCAATTCCTGTACAGATTCCAATCGGACAGGAAGATGATTTCATCGGACTGATCGATCTGTTCGAGATGGATGCATACTATTATAAGAACGATGAGGGTACAGATATCGAGATTACAGATATCCCTGCAGATTTGAAAGAGCTTGCTGATAAGTGGCATGAGAATCTGGTAGAGAAGTGTTGTGAGCTTGATGATGACCTTATGATGCAGTATCTTGAGGGTGAGGAGCCATCTATCGCTGATATGAAGGCTGCACTCCGTAAGGGTACAATCGCAAACGAGGCAGTTCCTGTATTCTGTGGTTCTGCTTACAAGAACAAGGGTGTTCAGAAGATGCTCGATGGCGTTATCGAGTACATGCCTGCTCCTACGGATATCCCTGATATCACAGGTACAGACGAAGATGGTAACGAGGTAACTCGTCCTTCATCTGATGAAGCTCCATTTGCAGCACTTGCATTTAAGATTATGACAGATCCTTTCGTAGGAAAGTTGGCATTCTTCAGAGTATATTCCGGTACATTGAACTCAGGTTCTTATGTACTGAACGCAACAAAGGGTAAGAAGGAGCGTGTAGGACGTATCGTTCAGATGCATGCAAATTCCCGTACAGAGATCGACAAGGTTTACTCTGGTGATATCGCTGCAGCAGTTGGATTCAAGGTTACAACAACCGGTGATACAATCTGTGACGAGCAGCATCCAGTAATCCTTGAGTCTATGGAATTCCCTGAGCCAGTTATTGAGCTTGCTATCGAGCCAAAGACAAAGAATGATCAGGGTAAGATGGGTGAAGCTTTGGCAAAGCTTGCTGAAGAAGATCCTACATTCCGTGCTCATACAGATCAGGAAACAGGTCAGACAATCATCGCTGGTATGGGTGAGCTTCACCTTGAGATCATCGTTGACCGTCTTCTCCGTGAGTTCAAGGTTGAGGCAAACGTTGGTGCACCTCAGGTTGCTTACAAGGAGACATTTACTAAGGCTGTTGATGTAGATAGCAAGTACGCTAAGCAGTCTGGTGGTCGTGGTCAGTATGGTCACTGTAAGGTTAAGTTCGAGCCTATGGATCCAAACGGTGAAGAGCAGTTTATTTTCGAGTCAACTGTTGTCGGTGGTGCTATTCCTAAGGAATACATCCCAGCTGTTGGTGAAGGTATCGAGGAAGCAGCAAAGGCTGGTATCCTTGGCGGATATCCGGTACTTGGTGTTAAGGCAAACGTTTATGATGGTTCTTACCATGAAGTCGATTCTTCAGAGATGGCATTCCACATCGCTGGTTCTATGGCATTCAAGGATGCTATGGCAAAGGGTGGAGCAGTGCTTCTTGAGCCTATCATGAAGGTTGAGGTTACAATGCCTGAGGAGTACCTCGGTGATGTAATCGGTAGCTTGAATGCAAAGCGTGGACAGATCCAGAGTATGGACGATATCGGTGGTGGAAAGATTGTTAAGGCATTGGTTCCACTTGCTGAGATGTTCGGTTACTCTACAGAGCTTCGTTCTTCTACACAGGGACGTGGTAACTACTCTATGTTCTTCGAGAAGTATGAGCAGTGTCCAAAGAACATTCAGGAGAAGGTTCTTGCAAACAAGAACTCTTAATTCTGCAAAGTATATATTTGTAGGACAATTTTAAAAAATTGCTTGAAAATATCGCTATATTTTAATATAATGATTTTTAGCCGAGTAAACGCCCGGAAAGGGCAAATAAATTGCCCGGAGGGGCTATATTAAGGAGGAAATTATAATGGCAAAGGAAAAGTTTAACAGATCAAAGCCACATTGTAACATTGGTACAATCGGACACGTTGACCACGGTAAAACTACTTTAACAGCTGCAATTACAAAGGTATTGGCTGCTAGAGTTGCTGGTAACACAGCTACAGATTTCGAGAACATCGATAAGGCTCCAGAAGAGAGAGAAAGAGGTATCACTATCTCTACAGCTCACGTTGAGTACGAGACAGAGAAGAGACATTACGCACACGTTGACTGTCCGGGCCATGCTGACTATGTAAAGAACATGATCACTGGTGCTGCACAGATGGATGGTGCTATCCTCGTTGTTGCTGCAACTGATGGTGTTATGGCTCAGACAAAGGAGCATATCCTTCTTTCACGTCAGGTAGGTGTACCTTATATCGTAGTATTCTTGAACAAGTGCGATATGGTTGACGATGAGGAGCTTCTTGAGCTCGTTGAGATGGAAGTTACAGAGCAGCTTGAAGAGTATGATTTCAAAGATTGCCCAATCGTTAAGGGTTCTGCTCTTAAGGCTCTTGAAGATCCAATGGGTCCTTGGGGCGACAAGATCATGGAACTTATGGATACAATAGATTCTTATATTCCAGATCCTCAGAGAGATACAGATAAGGACTTCATCATGCCTGTTGAGGACGTATTCACAATCACAGGTCGTGGTACTGTTGCAACTGGTAGAGTTGAAAGAGGTCAGATTAAGACTGGTGAAGAAGTTGAAATCGTTGGTCTTACAGACGAAAAGAGAAAAGTTGTTGTTACAGGTCTTGAAATGTTCAGAAAGACTCTTGACTTCGCTGAAGCAGGCGACAACGTAGGTGTTCTTCTCCGTGGTGTTCAGAGAACTGAAATCCAGAGAGGTCAGGTACTTGCTAAGCCAGGTACAATTCACCCACACACAAAGTTCCGTGGTCAGGTTTACGTTCTTACTAAGGACGAAGGTGGCCGTCATACTCCATTCTTCAACAACTATCGTCCGCAGTTCTATTTCAGAACAACTGACGTAACAGGTACAATCTCACTCCCAGAGGGCGTAGAGATGTGCATGCCTGGTGATAACGTTGAAATGGACGTTGAACTTATCACTCCTATCGCTATCGAAGTTGGTCTTCGTTTCGCTATTCGTGAAGGCGGCAGAACAGTAGGTTCAGGCGCAGTTATCGCTATTAACGAATAATTTTAACCGATTATCGTTTATTTTCTAACATTCAGAGCCGATACATTTGTATCGGCTCTTTTTGTGTTTTTTGTAGGGGCAGATATCATCCTTATGCAGGTAATATCACAAATTATATGTTAAAACAAATTCTATAATGGCACAATCTCGTAGGGGCGTTCATCGTGTCAAGTGCAACATGGTAACCACCTGTGCAAGGACATGGTATACAAATTCACA
>OHWC01000470.1_pt1 | contig 21975 bp, 19 predicted proteins | sample 1579541 | NCBI WGS metagenome assembly OHWC01 (sample SAMEA3882551, study PRJEB24775) | human gut metagenome | biome: human-associated habitat; feature: intestine environment; material: feces | place: Netherlands | collected 2009/2010
GCACTTGACACAAACTTGACATGCGCAAAAAGCGTGCGCAGAAATGAGCGGAAAACATGGCAGCAGCAGATGAGGCGATTTTAAAAAGGGTACTCCCCCACAGCATTGAGGCGGAGCAGTCGGTCATCGGTTCGATGATTATGGACCGGGAAGCGATTGTGGTTGCGTCCGAAATTATTACGGGAGAGGATTTTTATAACCGGCAGTATGGCGTGCTGTTTGAAACGATGGTGGAGCTAAACGACAGTGGCAGACCGGTGGATCTGGTCACGTTGCAGGACAAGCTCCGGGAAAAAGATGTGCCGCCTGAAATTTCAAGTCTGGAGTTTATCCGCGACCTGATTACGGCGGTGCCGACTTCTGCCAATGTAAAATATTATGCCGGGATCGTTGCGGAAAAATCCACACTGCGCAAGCTGATTCGGCTGAATGAGGAAATCGCGAACACCTGCTATGCAGGCAAGGAGGGTCTGGAAGAAATCCTTGAGACGACGGAGAAAAAGGTCTTTGATCTGGTTCAGCGCCGAAACACGGGTGATTTTGTCCCGATCCGTCAGGTCGTTATGAACGCGATGGATCGAATCGAAAAGGCTTCCCGCAATAAAGGAAACGTAACGGGAATCCCGACAGGTTTTATTGACCTGGACTATAAGACAGCGGGACTGCAGCCCTCCGACCTGATTCTGATTGCGGCGCGTCCTTCCATGGGCAAAACCGCGTTTGTCCTGAATATCGCACAGAATGTGGCATTCAAGCAGGGAATGACGGTAGCAATGTTCAGCCTGGAAATGAGTAAGGAACAGTTCGTGAACCGACTGTTCTCCCTCGAATCCAAGGTGGACTCCCAGCATCTGCGTACCGGTAACCTGACCGATGCAGAATGGGAGAGTCTGATCGAAAGTGCCGGCGTGATTGGAAAATCCAATCTGATCATTGATGACACGCCGGGCATCACGATTGCAGAGTTACGTTCCAAATGCCGGAAATATAAGCTGGAATATGATTTGAAGCTGATCATCATCGACTATTTACAGCTGATGAGCGGCAGCGGTGGACGGTCTTCGGATTCCCGACAGCAGGAGATTTCCGATATTTCCCGTTCCTTAAAGGCACTTGCGAGAGAACTGCAGGTTCCGGTTATCGCCCTTTCCCAGCTGTCCCGTGCGGTAGAGCAGCGTCCGGAGCACAGACCGATGCTGTCCGACCTGCGTGAATCGGGAGCCATAGAGCAGGATGCCGACGTCGTAATGTTTTTGTACCGCGACGATTATTACAATCCGGACACGGAGAAAAAAGGCATCGCAGAAGTCATTATCGCAAAACAGAGAAACGGCCCGATCGGCACGATAGAGCTGGTATGGCTGCCGGACTATACAAAATTTGCCAATTTACAAAAGTAAACAGACGTGCGCACACTGCTTAAGCAGTGCGGCGGTACGTTTTAAAATCAGAACGACGAAAGAGAACAGAAGGCGGAAAAGATTTTATCCGCGCCTGTTCTTTTTTTACAGTTGTTTGTGAAGCAGGGAATGGAGGTTAGTGTGAAAAATAAGCGTGATCGCTTATTTTTCATACAGCTATTTGTGCCGCAGGCGTCACAAAGTAGCTAGGATCGCAGAGCAGAACTGGAAGTTCTGCTCGCGGTTCCTTCGGCGCAAAGCGCCTGCGGAATGGAGGTTAAAATGGCAAATCTGACCATTGAAAAAGTAATCGGGAGAGAAATTATTGATTCCAGAGGAAATCCGACTGTTGAGGCAGAAGTTGTTTTAACGGACGGAACCGTAGGAAGAGGCATGGCACCCAGCGGAGCTTCTACCGGCGAGTTCGAAGCGCTGGAGCTGCGTGATCAGGATAAATCCCGATTTGGCGGCAAGGGTGTTTTAAAAGCCGTCAACAATATCAATACTGTAATCAACGATGTACTCTGTGGAGTAGATGCATTTGACACTTATAAAGTAGATGCTGCGATGATCGAAGCAGACGGAACAGAGGATAAATCCAAACTTGGTGCAAATGCGATTCTGGCAGTATCCATCGCAGCTGCAAGAGCGGCAGCACAGTCCTTAAATGTTCCGCTGTACCGTTTCCTGGGCGGCGCAAACGGAAATCGGCTTCCGGTTCCGATGATGAACATCTTAAACGGCGGCGCACATGCAGCAAACACCGTAGATGTACAGGAGTTCATGATTATGCCGGTTGGCGCAAAGAGCTTTTCCGAAGGACTTCGCTGGTGTACAGAAGTATTCCATGCACTGCAGGCTCTGTTAAAGTCCAGAGGCCTTGCAACCTCCGTTGGCGATGAGGGCGGTTTTGCACCGAACCTTGGCAGCGACGAAGAAGCAATCGAAGTTATTCTGGAAGCGATCAAGAAGGCAGGTTACGAGCCGGGAACCGATTTCGTTCTGGCAATGGATGCAGCTTCCAGTGAATGGAAAGGCAGCAGGAAGGGGGAATATGTGCTTCCGAAGGCTGGCACGAAGTTCACCTCCGAAGAACTGGTTGCACACTGGAAAAAGCTGTGTGAGAAATATCCGATCGCTTCGATTGAAGATGGTCTGGACGAAGAGGACTGGGAAGGCTGGAAGCATATGACAGCGGAACTTGGTGACAAAGTACAGTTAGTCGGTGACGACCTGTTTGTTACCAATACAAAGCGTCTGCAGAAGGGGATTGACCTTAGCTGTGGCAATGCGATTCTGATCAAGTTAAATCAGATCGGCAGCGTATCCGAAACCCTGGAAGCGATCAAGCTGGCACACGAGGCGGGTTATTGTGCAATCACCTCCCACCGTTCCGGCGAGACAGAGGACACCACAATTGCAGACCTGGCGGTTGCATTGAATACCTGCCAAATCAAGACCGGCGCACCCAGCAGAAGTGAGCGTGTTGCAAAATACAACCAGCTGCTGCGAATCGAAGAAGAGCTTGGCAAGGCTGCCTGCTATCCTGGGAAGGCGGCTTTCGGCAGATAAAAAGCTGACATCAGAGAGGTACTACGATGAGTCAACAGGCATTTTGGCTGTTTCTGAAAATGGATAAGCGGAATCTGTTCGTACAGATGGCGCTCCAGTGCGCACCGGTGCTGGCGGGAATCAAGGTTTCCAATCTTCTGATCATCGAGGAAAGATACTGGAAGAAACTGTGTTTTCTGCTGCGCAATTCCGAAATGTGTGCCAGAAAGCTGTACCGCTGCAGAGATAAGATTACCCTGTTGCTGTACCGCAGAGAAGAACTGGAGCAATGGGTAAAAACGGTACAGGTCGAAGCCCTTTTAAAAGAGATCGGCTACGACAGCGTGGAGCTGCACCGGATTTTCAGAAAACTGGAACAGCGGATCGGCGGGCACGGAAACGGTGAAATGCCTTTTCCTCATGAGCTGGGGCTGCTGCTGGGATATCCGGCAGAGGACGTCCGGGGCTTTATGGGGATCGGATATAAAAAGTGTCTTTATACAGGCTATTGGAAGGTCTACGAGAAGGCGGAGGAAAAGATCGCACTGTTTTCAGAATACGACAGAGCGATGGATCTAGCCCTTTCTATGGCGTATGAAAGACAGAATATTTTAAAATTAAAAGAAGTTTTTGAAGTCGACAGTCGGGAGAAAAAGCTGGCTGTCTGAATACGAGAGGAGTAGGAAAATGAGCAAGGTATCCGTAGTATACTGGTCCCAGTCCGGCAACACACAGGCGATGGCAGAGGCTGTTGCAGCCGGCATCACAGAAGCAGGAAAAGAGGCAGAGGTTGTTTATGTTTCAGACGTAAACGTTGCAGATTTAACCGCAGAAAAAGCATTTGCATTGGGCTGCCCCGCAATGGGCGCAGAAGTTCTGGAAGAGGGCGAGTTCGAGCCTTTCATGGAGAGCATTGACGGCTCCATCTCCGGCAAGACCATCGCACTGTTTGGTTCCTATGGCTGGGGCGACGGACAGTGGATGCGCGAGTGGGCAGAGCGCGTGACCGGTGAAGGCGCAACCGTAGTAAACGGCGAGGGCTTAATCTGCCAGGAGACACCGGACGATGCAATGATCGAGGAGTGCAAAAATCTCGGCAAGGCGCTGGCAGCAAACGCCTGAGAACTTTAAACCAAAAAGATTCTCCATAATTTCCTGTTTGATATAATTTTTGACACAGCAAAAGGACAGTTACCATGAAGGATAGCTGTCCTTTTGTTGTACTATGACAGATAAAGAAGGTGCTTTGGCAGATTCTTGCGCCGAGGCGCGGCTGCTTTGGCAACCATCTACCTATGCGCCGAGTACACATCCTATTGTCAGGAATAAAAAAAGACATCACCCTGCGGGAATGCCTTTTTCGATGGATGTTCGCTGCTTCGAACAACAGAATATGCACTTTGGAAAAAGATTATTGTTTATCGCGGTTTTCCAGAACGTGTTTTTTGATTGCGGCGAAGCTTTCCGGGCTGATGACATGCTCCATGCGGCAGGCATCACTGACGGCTGTCTCGGGATCGACGCCGAGCTGAATCAGCCAGCCGGAAATCAGTTCATGACGTTCATAAATCATTTCAGCAATCTGGCGGCCGGTATCGGTCAGATAGATAAACCCTTCTTTGGTTACGGTAATATGGTTCTTTTCGCGTAGGTTCTTCATAGCGACACTGACGCTGGATTTTTTGAAGCCGAGTTCTTCTGCGATATCTACAGAGCGGACAACTGGATGGGTCTTGCTCAGGACAAGGATCGTTTCCAGATAGTTTTCCGCGGATTCATTTACTGCCATGGGATCACATTCCTTTCTGATGCTGTGCGCCTGCAACAGCATTTATAATAGTATAGCATGGATTTGTACGGTATTCAATTGAAAAAAAAGAAAACAGGACGAAAAAGATCTGTGAGGAAAGAATAAAATTTTGCAAAAGTACAAAAATAGACTGGGAAAAAATGGTCTCTTATGGTAATATTGAATATATTACAAGAATAAACACAGGGGGAAGATTTCATGGCAAAAGAAATGATTGCAATGCTGCTTGCAGGCGGACAGGGCTCGCGTCTGTATGCATTGACCCAGAGACTTGCAAAGCCTGCCGTTCCGTTTGGTGGAAAGTACCGGATTATCGATTTCCCGCTTTCCAATTGTGTCAATTCCGGGATTGATACAGTAGGCATTCTGACACAGTATCAGCCTATGGTGCTGAACGAATATATTGGAAACGGACAGCCCTGGGATTTGGACCGCTTAATTGGAGGCGTGCATGTTCTGCCGCCTTATCAGAAGGCATCCGGATCCGACTGGTATAAGGGAACAGCGAACGCAATCTATCAGAACATCCCGTTTATCGAGCGCTATAATCCCAAATACGTCATCATCCTGTCCGGCGACCAGATTTGCAAACAGGACTACAGCGATTTTTTACGCTTCCATAAAGAAAAGGGTGCAGAATTCTCCGTTGCTGTTATGGAAGTACCGTGGGAAGAGGCATCTCGTTTCGGTTTGATGGTAACGGACGAAAACGACAAGATCACCGCATTCCAGGAAAAACCCAAGGAACCTAAGTCAAATCTCGCGTCGATGGGAATCTACATTTTCAACTGGGATGTTTTAAAGAAATATCTGATCGAGGATGAGGCGGATCCGGAATCTGAAAACGATTTCGGCAAAAACGTCATTCCGAGCCTGCTGCGTGACGGCAGAGATATGTACGCTTATCATTTCAGCGGCTACTGGAAAGACGTCGGAACCATCAGCTCTCTCTGGGAAGCAAACATGGAGGTCCTCGATCCGGAGCACAGCGGCATTGACTTATTTGAGGATGACTGGAAAATCTACAGTCGAAACAGTGGGAAAACCGGTCACAGAATTTTGGATACCGGCGTTGTGGAAAACTCTATGGTGACGGACGGCTGCAGGATCGCAGGACATGTCAAGCATTCAATTCTGTTCTCCGGTGTATCGGTAGAAGAGGGCGCTGAGATCGAAGATGCAGTTGTAATGGGAGGCACTGTCATCAAAAAGGGCGCATCCGTCAAACACTGTATTGTTGCAGAAAATGTCGTGATCGGCGAAAACGCGGTTGTAGGGGAGATGCCGAAAGACGGCGCAGGCAGCGTTGCAACCATCGGTTCCGGTGTTTATATCGGAGACGGCGCAAAGGTCGGCCCTGCAGCGATGATCGATCAAAATGTAAAGGATGGTGAAGAACAATGGTAAACTCCAATGCGAACGCGCTGGGAATTATTTTCCCCAACAGCTATGATGGTCTGGTTCCGGAGCTTGTCACGGAGCGTCTGATGGCTTCCATTCCCTTTGCAGGCCGTTACCGTATGGTAGACTTTATTTTATCAAGCATGGTGAACTGCGGAATCGACAATGTTTCTTTGATCGTCCGTAAAAATTATCACTCTCTGATGGATCATCTCGGCTCCGGCAGAGAATGGGATTTAACCCGTAAATACGGCGGACTCAATATCGTGCCTCCGTTTGCTTCCAATACCGTGAAAGTATACAACGGAAGAATCGAAGCATTGGCGAGCATTCTGGATATGTTAAAGGATGCGAGAGAAAAATATGTCGTGATGTCTGACGCTAACCTTGCGGTAAACTTCGATTTTACAGCGATGCTGGAGCAGCATATCGAAAGCGGTGCGGATGTGACGATCGCATATAAGAAGCAGGAAATTCCCGTCGGAATGAAAAAGCCGTTTGATATTACAAAGGATCTGTACTACACGTTTGAGCTGGACGATGATGGCAGAATCCGTCAGCTGCGGATCAATCCGGAGGACGAGGGAGTTCAGAACCTTTCCATGAACATTTACATCATTGAAAGGGAATTTCTGGTACATATGATCAGCGAAGCCTATAGTAAGGGCATGGTTTATTTTGACCGTGATCTGCTGGCACCGAACCTAGAGCGTCTGAATGTCAGAGGCTTTGAATTTAATGGCTATCTGGCGCGCATCAGTGATATCAAGAGCTATTTCAATGAGAATATGAAGCTGTTAAAGGATGAAAATCTGGACGGTCTGTTTGGCGGCAACCCGATCTACACCAAGATTCGTGACGACAACCCGACCCGTTACATCCAGGGCTCCAAAGCGAAGAACATCATGTCCGCAGACGGTTGCATCATCGAAGGCGAAGTGGAGAACAGTATTCTGTTCCGTGGCGTCAGAATTGCAAAAGGTGCTAAGGTGAAAAACTGCGTCCTGATGCAGGATACAATCGTTGGCGAGGGCGCTAATGTAGAATATATCATTACGGACAAAAACGTAACGATTTCAGCAGGAAAGGAAATCAAGGGAGCGGACAGCTTCCCTGTATATGTAGCAAAGTATCGCAGTGTATAAATGGAGGATTCCTATGGAAGCTTTCCGGATATGGCTGCAGGAGGAGCCGGCGCTGTTTTTAGGAGCAGCGGCGGCTCTGATGCTTATGAGCGGCAGCCTTTATGAGAGGCAGAGAGAACATAAAACAACACAGACATTGATGTTAAAAGGCGGGACGACGCTGATTGCAGCGCTTGTCGCGGGCGCAGCGGTATGGCAGCAGGACAGCCTGGCAGCACGCTTTGTGCTGGCAGCGACGCTTTGCTGTGCGGTCGCGGATGTCTTGCTGGAACAGATTTTTAATTTCGGCGCGTGTGTGTTTGCATTGGGGCATATCTGCTATCTGGCGGCGTATTTTTCCGAAGCGCATTTTAGCATCGCTACAGCGGTCAGCTTTGTTATTCTGCTGGCGGGGATGTATATGATACACCGAAAACATACCATCGGAAAAAGCGGCAGGGAGATTTTGTCTGTTGTGGCCTATGGGCTGGTTCTGAGTGCGATGACGGCGGGCGCGATTACCTACTGTGTGCAGCAGAGAGATTTCGGCAGCCTGCTGACTGCAGCAGGCGCAGTCGGATTTTTCGTTTCAGACAATATTCTGATCTGGCGGCTGCTAAGCGGCTACGAAAGCCGCCTGCAGGGCGCGGTGCTGCTGCTGTTTTATTACGGCGGTGTCTTTTTGATTGCGGCAGGGCAGGTAGTTGGATAAAAATAACGTTTACTTTGCGTGTATTTTTTTGTATGATAGGTTACAGCGTGAAAGCAGAAATTCCTCTGTGCAGGAGGCATCTATGGTGGAAAGGGCGCTGGCAAAAACAGAGGCAGCAGATAGGATCGAAAATGGAGTTTGAACATTATATCCAGCAGGGACAGCAGAAGCTGCGCTGCGGCTACACCACAGGAACGTGTGCGGCGCTGGCGGGAAAGGCTGCCGTCCGGATGCTGCTTGGCGGACAAAAAACAGAAGAAATTTCCGTCCTGACGCCGAAGGGGCTTTGGGTCACGACGGCGGTGGAAGAAATTCAAAGCGGCGACGGCTGGGTCAGCTGTGGCGTGCGCAAGGACGCAGGAGACGATATCGATGTCACCGCGCAGTCCCTGATCTGTGTCAAAGCAAAAAAAACGGCGGAAACCAAGATCGTTATCGACGGAGGCGTCGGCGTTGGCAGGGTGACAAAGCCAGGGCTGGAACAGCCGGTCGGCGCAGCGGCGATCAATTCTGTCCCGCGGCGGATGATTTTGCAGGAGGCGGAGGCAGAGTGCCTGGACGCAGGCTATGAGGGCGGACTTTTGCTGACGGTATTTGTGCCGGACGGGGAAGCGCTTGCCAAAAAGACCTTCAATCCGCAGCTTGGCATTCAGGGCGGAATATCGATTCTCGGAACGACCGGGATTGTTGAGCCGAAAAGCGTGCAGGCGCTTGTGGATACCATCGGTCTGGAAATACGTCAGCGAAGGGCATTGGGGGAAGATGCACTTTTACTGACACCGGGCAATTACGGCATGGAATTTTTAAAGGATCGACCGGAATTTGCCTCCATGACGCCGGTACAGTGTTCCAATTATATCGGGGAAGCCTTCGATTTTGCAGTCAGCAGCGGATTTTCAAAGGTCATATTGGTGGGGCACATCGGCAAGCTTGTCAAGCTGGCGGGTGGTATTATGAATACGCATTCCAGGGTCGCAGACTGCCGGTGTGAGCTGTTCGCTGCCCATGCCGCACTGGCGGGCGTAAGCCGGGATGCGATCGGCAGACTGATGGAGGCTGCGACGACGGACGCCTGTCTTGAAATTCTGGATGAGGAAGGTAAAAAAGAAGCGGTCATGCAGAGTCTGATGAAAAAGATCGGACAGCATGCAGCGCACCGGCTGGGCGGTACGGTGGAAGTTACAGTTCTGGTGTTCAGCAATCGGTTTGGAGTGTTAGGAGAAACTCAGTGTCAGGAAATATAAAGGGGATTTTTTACGGAGTGAGCACGGGTCCGGGAGATCCGGAGCTGATGACGGTCAAGGCGGTACGCATTTTGAAGGAAGCAGACGTCATCGCAGCGGCACGTGTGATGGGAAAACAGGAAACCGCGCTGGAAATTGCAAAGCAGGCGGTCTGCCGGGAGAAGTCGTCAAGGACGGTCTTTTGGAAAACGAGGCTTATGGATATTTCACAACTGTGATTGTAAAGGAGTAAAGAAGTGGTTCATTTTGTTGGGGCAGGCTGCGGCGCACCGGATCTGATCACACTGCGGGGGCGCAGGCTTCTGGAAGAAGCGGATGTTATTGTTTATGCGGGCAGTCTGGTCAATCCGGCGCTGCTCGGGTTTGCGAAAAAAGACTGTAGAATTTACAACAGCGCACAGATGACGCTGGAAGAAGTGATTGCCGTCATGGAAGAGGCGGAAAGCAGACAGCAGATGACAGTGCGGCTGCATACGGGCGACCCGAGCCTGTACGGGGCGATTCGAGAGCAGATCGACTGCCTGAAAGAGCAGAAGATTGCTTACGATGTGACGCCTGGCGTTTCGAGCTTCTGTGGTGCGGCAGCAGCGCTGGATGCAGAATACACACTGCCGGGCATTACACAGAGCGTGATCATTACCCGGATGGCGGGGCGGACGCCGGTGCCGGAAGCAGAGTCGATTGCCTCCTTTGCGGCGCACGGCTGCGCGATGGTCATTTTCCTGAGCGCCGGGATGTTAGAGGGACTACAGCGCGAGCTGTTAAAGGGTGCTTATACGGAGCAGACACCGGCAGCGATTGTATACAAGGCAAGCTGGCCGGAAGAGCGCACGCTGCGCTGTCCGCTCGGAAATCTTGCCCGCTGCGGGAAAGAAGCCGGCATTTCCCAAACGGCGCTTGTAATGGTCGGAAATTTCCTCGGGGATGTTTATGACAGATCGTGTCTGTATGACCCGGCGTTTACGACAAAGTACCGGCAGGGCACGGATACGGAAGGAAACGCAAATGAGTAATCATATCATCTGTTTCAGTCCAAGCGGCGCAACGCTCGGGCAGAGGATTCTGGCGGTGGAGGATGTCTTTGCTGCAGACTGGGAGCTTACACAGTGCTTCGGAGCAGATCACGAAAGTCTGTCGGACTGGACAAAGCGGGTTTTTCAGCCGGGCAACAATCTGCTTTTTATCGGTGCGGCAGGAATCGCCGTACGTGCGATCGCGCCTTATGTCCGGGAAAAACAAAGCGATCCGGCTGTGGTCGTGATGGATGAAAAGGCAAACTGGTGCATCCCGATTTTGTCCGGGCATCTCGGCGGAGCAAATCTTCTTGCCAATAAACTTGCGAAAATGACAGGCGCGCAGGCGGCGATTACGACGGCAACAGATGTGCGGGGCGTCTGGGCGGTGGACAGCTGGGCGAAACAGGAAGGGCTGACGGTTGTAAATCCTTCCGGAATTAAAGAAATTTCTGCAGGGCTTTTGCAGGGACAGACCAAAAAGCTGTTCAGCGAATTTCCCATTTCCGGGAAGCTGCCGGAGGGGCTTGTTTTTTCCGATGCAGCGTCCTGCGATATTTATATCGGAATCCACAGGCTGACAGACCGAAAGCAGGAGCCTCTTTATCTGATTCCTGCAGCGCTGATCGCAGGAATCGGATGCCGGAAAGGTGCACAGCGGGAACAGCTGGATGCGCTGTTTGAGGAAGTGCTGGAGCAGAACAATGTCTGGCAGCAGGCGGTTCAGAAAATATGCAGCATCGATTTAAAAAAAGAGGAACCGGGGCTGCTTTTATTTTGTGCAGAACATGGTATTTTGCTGGAAACCTACGATGCGGAAACGCTCCGAAACCTGGACGGGGAGTTTACCGCATCGGCATTTGTCAGTCAGGTGACGGGCGTGGACAATGTCTGCGAACGGAGTGCCATGGCGGGCAGCCAAAATGGGAAAATTCTGATTTCCAAAATGGCGAAAAACGGCGTGACGGCAGCCTTTGTACTGGATGAGGTCAAAATTTCCTTCTAAAGCGAATGGTATCCTGAAAATTCTATTTTGTGGGAAGAAATTTCAGGATAGTTGTATGCAGTGAAATATCGATTGACGGAGAGAAAAACGATGAAACGTCTTTTTGTAGTAGGGCTTGGGCCTGGCGGCAGGGATGGTATGACGCTGGAGGCAAAAAAAGCGCTGGAACAGTCAGAAGTAATCTGTGGCTATACCGCCTATGCGGATTTAATTCGGGAAGATTATCCGGAGAAGGAATATCTGGTCAGCGGTATGACAAAAGAAGTCGAACGCTGTCATATGGCGCTTTTGGCAGCGCAGGACGGAAAAACGACGGCGATGATTTGCAGCGGGGATGCAGGCGTGTACGGAATGGCAGGGCTTGTACTGTCATTTGCAGAAAAGTATCCGGAGACGGAGGTTGTGATCGTTGCGGGCGTGACAGCGGCGCTTTCCGGGGCAGCTCGGCTGGGCGCACCGCTGATGAACGATTTTGCCGTGATTTCCCTGTCCGACCTTCTGACGCCAAAGGACGTGATCGAGAAGCGGCTCCGTGCGGCGGCAGCGGGAGATTTTTCCATTTGTCTGTACAATCCGTCGAGCAAAAAGCGGGCGGACTATTTAAGCTGGGCGTGCCGGATTGTATCCGAGTATTATGCACCGGATACGCCCTGTGGCTGGGTGCGAATGATCGGAAGACAGGATGAAGAGAAGAAAACCTGCACGCTGCAGGAGCTTACCAAAGAGCAGGTGGATATGTTTACGACGGTCTTTATCGGCAGCAGCAGGACAAGCTTCCAAAACGGTCTGTTGGTAACAAAGCGCGGCTATGAAAAGCGGGTGGCGGTCAATCGGGCAGGCGGAAAGGAAAAGCTCAGAATCCTGCTGTTTGGCGGAACAACGGAGGGCAGAGAGCTGGCACAACGCCTGTTGACTCTTCCAGTCATTTTTAAAGTCAGTGTAGCAACTCCATATGGAGAGGAACTGCTGCAGGATCTGCCGCAGGCAACGATTCTGGCAGGGCGGATGGATCGGACACAGATGGAGCAGGAGATGGAAAAAGGCTATGATCTTGTGATTGATGCGACCCATCCCTATGCGGCAGAGGTGAGCGAAAATATCCGTCAGGCGGCGCAGCAGGAGCAAATCCGTCTGCTTCGGGTTTGCCGCAGAGCTTCAAAGGTCGGCAGTGACTGTTACTGGGTGCAGGATGCAAAGGAGGCGGCAGGACTGTTGCAGACGCTTTCTGGAAATATCCTGCTGACGACGGGCAGCAAGGAGCTTGCGGCGTTTGAAGGCGTGGAAAAAGAGCGGCTCTATGTGCGGGTGCTTCCCTCCAAAGAAGCGCTTGATCTGTGCGAAAAGGCTCAGATTCCGCACAGCCACATTCTTGCGCTGCAGGGACCCTTCACAACTGCGTTAAATATTGCGCTGATGGAGCAGTACCATATCGGCATCCTCGTGACGAAGGATGGAGGCAAAAAGGGCGGCTTTCTGGAAAAACAGGAGGCTGCGCGCCTGCAGAAGGCTGCGCTTGTCGTGATCGGCAGACCGACGCAGGAAGAAGGGTATTCTGTAGAAGAAGCCTGGAACCTTGTACTGGAGAGCCTGTATGCAAAAGGAGGTGCTGTGGAATGAGAAAACTGACAGTCGTTGGAATGGGACCCGGCAGCCAGTCCTGCCTGACACTGGAAGCGTTGGAAGCGTTACGCAAAGCAGACCTGATTGTCGGGGCAGGGCGCCTGCTTGAAACACTTCCGGAGGGATGCTCGAAGAATCGGAAAATAGCGGTTTCCGCCCAGGCGGTCTGTGATGCAGTGTATGGCTCTGACAGCAGCATTCCCTGCGTGGTCTGTACTGGGGACACCGGCTGTTACAGCCTTTGTACCGGGCTTGGAAAATACTGGGACGGAGAGCTCTCTATTCTGCCCGGGATCGGAAGCATGTCCTATTTGGCTGCGAAACTGCAGCTGCCGTGGCAGGACTGGAAAGTGGTGAGTGCTCACGGAAGAGCCTGTGATCCTGTTGCGGCAGTTACAGAAAATCCGGAAGTATTTTTTTTGACCGGACCGGACAATACGGCGCAGGAACTTTGCAGACAGCTGATGCAGGCGGGATTTGGCGGGTGCCGGGCGTATGTCGGAGAAAAGCTTTCCTATCCGGAAGAACGGATTGTGTCCGGAACAGTTCGGGAAATAGCAGAAAAGATATTTGAGCCACTGGCGGTGCTGGTGGTGAAGCGGGAGAAAACGGCAGACGATATCGGAAACGATACGGTATCTGTGAAAAAGGATTCTGAGAATTCTGTTACGGGATCTTACTGGCGGGAGCGTGCAAAAACACATGGTCCCGGACTTTTGGATGACTGGTTTGTCCGGGTGCGTGCAGCTGCGCTTGCAAAGCTCGGGGCGGCAGGCGCGAAAGTCCTTTATGATGTCGGTGCAGGAACCGGTTCTGTTTCTGTCGAACTTTCGCTGATGGCAGGACAGGCAGACGTGTATGCGATTGAGTGTGAGGAAAAAGCAGTAGAATTGATTGGGAAGAATCGGGAGCGGTTTGGCTGCGGGAATTTGCATGTGGTTTTTGGAAAAGCGCCGCAGGCATTAGACTCCCTTCCTGCGCCGGACGCTGTGTTTATTGGCGGGACGAAGGGGAATCTGCCGGAAATTTTATCCATCCTTTTTGAAAAAAATCCGTCCGTCCGGATCGTTGTGACCGCGATTTTGCTGGAAACAGCACTGCAGGCATGTGAAAGTCTGGAAGCGTTTACCTTAAAGCCGGCAGAAATCATGCAGCTTCAGGTTTCGCGGTCGAAAAAGGCAGGAAAAGGTCATATGCTTTGCGCCAATAATCCGATCTTTATAATCAGTGCCGGAGGATGTGCAGATGAATAGGATTTTATTTGCAGGTCTGTCCAGCGGAAGCGGGAAGACGGCCGTTACCTGTGCGTGCCTGCGGGCGCTGCAGAAAAAAGGAATCTCTGCGGCTTCGTTTAAGTGCGGACCGGACTATATCGATCCGATGTTCCATCAGCGTGTGCTCGGCATTCCGGGAGAAAATCTGGATCTGTTTTTTGCAGATGAAAAAACACTGCAGCGCCAGATTGCCTGCTATGAACAGCGGTGTAAAATTGCAGTGCTGGAGGGCGTGATGGGATATTATGACGGTCTGGGCGGCGTGTCGGACCGGGACTCTACATGGGATGTTGCGTGTGCAACAAATACTCCGGTAATTCTTGTTGTGCGTCCGAAAGGTGCGAGCCTGACGATTGCCGCACAAGTTCAGGGAATGCTTTCTTTCCGGAAAAGAAACCAGCTTGCAGGCATTTTGCTCAATGGCTGTTCGGAAAGGATGGCGCGGCTGCTTGCACCGATGCTGGAGGAACAGACCGGACTGCCGGTTGTTGGTTTTTTGCCCTATGTGGAAGATGCTTCTTTTGAAAGCAGACATCTAGGGCTTGTGACAGCGCAGGAGGTCGGAGCGCTGTCGGAAAAGGTGGACAGGCTGGCTGATACTTTTTTACAACATGTTGATCTGGAGCAAGTGCTGCGGATCGCAGCGACAGCGGACAGCGTGGCAGAGACAATAAAAAGCGAAGCAGCGTTAAAAAGCCCGGATTGTTCGGATTCTCCACAGTTTCCTGCCCCGGATAAAGAGTGCCTTCGAATCGGCATTGCACAGGACACAGCATTTTGTTTTTATTATGAAGAAAACAAAAGGGCGCTGCGGCAACAGGGATTGGAGCTTGTGGAATTTTCGCCGATGGAAGATAAAAAGCTGCCGGAAGGCATCTGCGGACTGTATCTGGGCGGCGGATACCCGGAGCTGCACGCCGGGAAGCTTTCTGAAAACAGTGGGATGCGTCATGCAATTTTTGAGGCGGTCCGTCATGGAATGCCGACGATTGCGGAATGCGGCGGCTTCCTGTATCTGCAAAAGGAACTGGAAGACGCTGACGGACAGGTCTGGGAGATGACAGGCGTTTTGGATGGAAGCGGATTTCGGACGAACCGCCTGCAGCGCTTTGGATACGCAGTCATGACAGCAAAAGAAAATTCCATGCTGTTTGAAAAAGGGGAAAGCATTCCGGTGCATGAATTTCATTACTGGGATTGTACGCAGAACGGGACAGCGTTTGAAATGAAAAAGCCGGTCGGAAACAAAACCTGGGAGGGAAGCGTAGCAGGAAGCAGTCTGTATGCAGGCTTTCCGCATTTATATTTTCTGGCAGAGCCAAGGCTGGCAGAACGGTTTGCCAGGGCAGCGGCAAAATGGCAGGAAAAGCAAAGGGAGAAGGCATTGTGAATTTGGAAAGGTTATCAAATCAGCTGAATCAGATATCGGAGCCGGACAAAAAGGCAGCGTCGGAAGCGAAGCAACGATGGGACAGTGTGGCGAAGCCCCTGGGAAGCCTCGGGCTTTTGGAGGATGCACTGATTCGGATTGCAGCGCTGACAGGGAGCGCGGACATTGATCTGTCGGTGCGCAGATTGTATCTGATGTGTGCGGATAACGGCGTAGTGGCACAGAACGTCACACAGACCGGAAGCGAAGTGACCGCGCGGATGGCAGACAGCTTTGCCGCCGGAAAAAGCAGCGCCTGCAGGATGGCAAAGGTGGCGAACTGTCAGGTAGAGGCGGTCGATCTCGGAATTTTAAATTATCCGGGAAATCCTGGAGTCCGAAACTGTCGGATCGCCAACGGGACGGCGGATATTACGCAAAAGCCGGCGATGACAAAGGCAGAGCTGTACCGCTGTATCGAAACGGGAATCGGGCTTGTAAAGTGCGCAAAAGAGGATAGGGTAAAGCTTTTGGTGACCGGAGAAATGGGAATTGGCAATACGACGACGTCCAGCGCGGTTGCTTCGGTTTTGCTTGACTGTGATCCGCTGCTTGTGACGGGACGCGGTGCAGGCTTGTCTGACAGCGGGCTTTCCCGTAAACTGGAGGCAATAAAAAAAGCGATAAAGCTTCACCACCCGGATCCGGAAGATCCGCTCAGTGTGCTCTCTATGCTTGGCGGGTTCGATATTGCAGGAATGGTCGGCCTCTACCTTGGCGGCGCGCTGTATCAGGTTCCGGTGCTGATTGATGGTGTGATCTCTGCAGTGGCGGCACTTTTGGCGGTAAAAATCTGCCCGGCTTCCAAAAAGGCAATGCTGGCAACTCATGTATCTGCGGAACCGGCCGGATGCATGATTCTGGATGCAATCGGTCTGGAACCGATGATCACGGCGGGCATGCGTCTCGGAGAAGGAACCGGTGCGCTGTGCGCGATTCCGATGCTGGATATGGCATGCAGCGTCTATCAGGGTTCTACATTCGGAGAGCTTTCGATCGAGGCGTATGAAGAGCAGGGCAGCCAGCTGTAAGGAAGCAGAAAACGGAAAAGAGGAAGGATATGCTGACATTGATTGTGGGCGGAAGCGCGAGTGGAAAGAGCGCTTTTGCGGAAAATTACGCGATGGAAGCCGGAGAAAACCGTATTTACATCGCAACGATGCAGCCGATGGACAACGAGTGTCTGGCACGGATTGAAAAACATCGTGGGATGCGCGCACAGAAAAATTTTCAGACTGTGGAATGTTATACCGGTTTAAAACAGGTGCGCGTTCCGAAAGACAGCGTCGTTTTGCTGGAATGTATGAGCAACCTGACTGCGAATGAAATCTACGCGCCGGAGGGCGTCGGAGAGGATCGGTGCAGCGAAGAAATTCTGGCAGGCGTAAAAGCTCTGGAAAACCAGTGCAGGCATCTGATTATTGTCAGCAACGAAGTGTTCGAGGGCGGGACAAATTATGATCCGTCTACGGTGCGGTATCTGGATATCCTCGGAAAAATCAACCGGGAAATTGCAAAAATGGCGGATGCGGCAGCGGAAATTACAGCAGGGTGTTGGATCTGGCATAAGCAGGGAGGAAAAATCCAATGATTTCGACAGTGATCGTGGCATTTTCGATGTTTTCGGCAATTCCGATGCCGCAGACAGAATGGACAAATAAAAGTATGCGCTATGCGTTGTGCGCGTTCCCGCTGATCGGCGCAGTGATCGGCGCGCTGGTGTGCCTGTGGCGTTTTGTGTGCCTGCGGATGGAGTTTTCGGAATGGATACTGGCGGCGGGAATCTGTGTACTTCCGGTGCTTGTGACCGGAGGTATTCATCTGGACGGCTTCTGCGATACGGCAGATGCGCTGGCAAGTCATCAGGATACAGAAAAAAAACTACAGATTTTAAAGGACCCGCATATGGGCGCGTTTGCGGCGATCTGGCTGGGCTGTTATTTTATCGCCCAGCTTGCTCTTGCAGTGACGGCAGCACAAATGCAGGCAGATCTGACGGCGCTGGCGTTTGGCTATTGTATCAGCAGAAGCCTTTCCGGGCTTGCAGTTGCGAGCTTTCCTCTTGCGAAAAACAGTGGTCTGGCATATACTTTTGCAGAGTACGCGGATAAAAAGAAGGTGCGAACGTTTCTTGCTGTCCTGGCAGCAGTCCTTTGTGTCCTTTGCTGTATTTGCTGCGGAAAAAAAGGCATTGGCGTAAGCATTGCCGCAATCGGGACTTTTTTGTATTATCGGTTCCGGCTGATTGGAAAATTCGGCGGCTTGTCGGGGGACCTGGCAGGATGGTTTGTCCAGATGTGCGAACTTTTCATGCTGGCAGCAGTGGTACTGACAGAGTATCTGTAGTGCGGCAAAAAAACATCGCAGATGCGATCTTGTAAATGGCGCTGGCGAAGGGTAGTTTTTGCAGGAGAAGGGAAAAAAACAGGCATGATTTATATTTTTGGACCATATGCGGCCGGAAAACGGGAGTATGTCCGGGAAACTTTCGGCTATACGGAAGCAGATTTTTCGACAAAAGCAGAGGATAACTGCAGGGTGCTTTACGATGCACAGCAGCTGGCTTCCAAAGTCGGAAATCGGCCGGAAGAGCTGGAAAAGCTGGCGGAGCAGCTTTGCAGAAAAGAAGTCGTCATCGCAACGGAAACCGGGTGCGGTGTCGTGCCGATAGATGCTGCAGAGCGGGAGGCAAGAGAAGCAGCCGGACGGCTGTCGATTCTGCTTGCAAAACGGGCGCAGAAAGTCATTCGTGTCTGGTGCGGCCTGCCGGAAAGCCTTCGATAACAGATGTCTGGACCGGACGTCAACAGGGGAGGTGTGGCAGAAATGAGAGGAAAATATGGAGCAGAAGATAGAAATCTGGCTGATCCGTCATGGAAAAACGCCAGAAAATGAGCAGCACCGTTATATCGGGTGGCTGGATTCCTCCCTCGGAAGTGCTGGAAAAGCGGAGCTTATCCGCGCTTCGGAAACCGTTTCCAAAGTATGGGTGACGAACAGACGCAGGACACAGGAAACGGCGCAGATTCTGTTTCCAGGAGCAGAGCAGATCCTTGTACCGGGGCTGGAAGAAATGAATTTCGGCAGTTTTGAAGGAAAAAATTTTGAAGAGATGCAAAATGACAGCGCCTATCGGAGCTGGGTGGAGAGCGGCTGCCTGGATGTCTGTCCGGGCGGGGAGAGCAAAGCAGTTTTTTGCAGCCGCGTCTGCAGCGCTTTTTTGGAGCTGACCCAGGGATGGCAGCAGAAAGAACCGCAGGCAGTTTATCCGGTTGTGGCCCACGGCGGCACGCAGATGGCTCTGTTAGAACAATTCGGAGAACCGAAAAGAAGTTATTATGAAGGACAGACGCAGGCCGGGGACGGCTGGAAGCTTGTCTGGGAAAACGAAAGGCTCTGGATAAAGGGGCAGCTTTCGTTTCGCAGGCAGCAGGAAAAGAGAGGAAAAAGATGAGAATAGCAGCAGCCGTTTTATGCGGCTTTTTCATGGATTTGTGCCTGGGGGATCCGGACTGGATGCCGCACCCGGTTATTTATATGGGAAAAGCAATCAGCGCGCTGGAAAAATTTCTGCGCAGGAAGTTTCCGGATACCCAAAAGGGACTTCTGATGGCGGGAGCAGCCCTGGCAGCGATTCTGCCGCTTGGAAGCTTTCTGATGGCGGCAGCCGCAATTTATCTGGCAGGTTTGGTGCATCCCGTGCTGGCATTTTTGCTGGAAACGCTGTGGTGTTGGCAGGCGCTTGCGGTGAAGGGACTGTATACAGAGAGCATGCGGGTGAAAAAAAAGCTGGAAGAGCAGGATCTGCCCGGCGCCAGGAGCGCGGTGGCAAGAATTGTCGGAAGGGATACGCAGAATCTGGACGCAGCGGGAGTTGCAAAGGCTGCGATTGAGACGGTGGCGGAAAATTTTTCGGACGGTGTGGCAGCACCGCTTTTTTATCTGGTGATCGGAGGTGCGCCGTTGGGACTTTGCTATAAAGCCATCAATACGATGGACAGCATGGTCGGCTATAAAAATGACCGGTATCTGTACTTTGGACGCGCGGCAGCAAAGCTGGACGACGTTGCAAACTATATTCCGGCGCGGATTTCAGCTTTTTTGATGATGTTTGCAGCGCTTCTGACCGGGCAGAACGCAAAGCATGCGTTTCAAATCTGGAAGCGCGACCGTTACAATCACGCAAGCCCGAATTCCGCCCAGACAGAAAGTGTGGCGGCAGGAGCGCTGGACATCCTGCTTGCAGGGGATGCATGGTATTTTGGGAAGCTGGTAAAAAAGCCGACGATTGGAGAGGATCTGCGGACGGTGGAAGCAGCAGATATTATGCGGATTAACCGGATGATGATCACAGCGAGCCTGATCGCGCTCGTGTTGTTTCTTGCGGTCAGATGTGTACTGTGTATATTGTTATAGAATATATAAGACGGCTTGCGGGGAAGGTGCAGAAGAATGCACAAAAGAAAGCTGTGTAATCTGTGCGCAGGCAGAAGGAGAAAAGAATGGAACTGATTCATGGCGGAGACTGGGCAGGACAAGAGGAGCGTCTGGGAAACCGCAGCATCCGGGATTTTTCTGCAAATGTCAGTCCGCTGGGCGTGCCGGATGGCGTCCGGGAGGCGATCTGCCGGGCGGCAGGGAAAATAGACCGTTATCCGGATCCGTTATGCAGAAAACTGATTCAAAAACTTTCGGAGGAGCTTTCCTGTCCGGAAGAATGGATTGTCTGTGGCAACGGGGCAGCGGATCTGATTTATCGGCTGTTTCAGGCGGAAAAACCGAAAAAAGTGCTGCTGACAGCTCCGGCATTTGCGGAGTATGAGCAGGCGGCAGGACTTGTCGGGAGCAGGATTTATTTTTATGAACTAAAAGAAGAAGATCAGTTTCAGATTCAGGAGGATATTCTGGGACAGATTACGCCGGATACAGATCTTGTTTTTCTGTGTGAACCGAATAATCCGACCGGGCAGTGCACAAAACACAGCCTGCTGACAGCAATTCTGGAGCGCTGTCTGGAATGCAGTGCACTTCTTGTGCTGGATGAGTGTTTTCTGGAATTTTTACCGGATCGGAAGGAGCGGACGCTTTTGCCGTATCTTGGACAGTATCCGAACCTAGTGATTCTGAGGGCGTTTACGAAGCTCTATGCGATGGCGGGGGTCCGGCTTGGATATTGCGTGTGCAGTGATGCAAAGCGAAAAGAACAGCTGATGGAAAGCGGACAGCCGTGGGGAGTGTCGCTTCTGGCACAGGAAGCCGGAGTCGCCGCACTTTCGGAGCAGGCATATGCAGACCGGGTGAGAAAACTGGTGGAACAACAGCGTCCGATTCTGGTAAAGGGTTTGCGGCAGGCAGGATTTACAGTCTGGGAGGGAAAAGCCAATTATCTGTTGTTTCGCAGTCACGATGCGACGCTTGGAAAAAGAATGGAAGAAGCAGGATTCCCGATGCGGGATTGCTCCAATTATCATAACCTGCAGCCCGGGGACTACCGGATTGCAGTGCGCACAGAGGAAGAAAACCGTGGGTTTCTGGAGGCACTTTTTTTGTGTCAGGGAAAAAAGCAGCTTTGAACCCGATTGCGTCGGGACTGTCGGAAGGCGTTTGCGGAAATGGAATGAGGAAAAACAATGAAGCAAAATATTATGATTCAGGGCACGATGTCGAGTGCCGGAAAGAGCCTGATCTGCGCGGCACTGTGCCGTATTTTTACGCAGGATGGTTTTAAGACTGCACCGTTTAAAAGCCAGAATATGGCGCTCAACAGTTTTATCACGGAAGACGGGGCAGAGATGGGGCGCGCGCAGGTCATGCAGGCGGAAGCTGCGAAAATCAGACCGGATGCGAGGATGAACCCGATTCTGTTAAAACCTACCAGTGATGTGGGAAGTCAGGTTATTGTCAACGGGCATGTGCTCGGAAACATGCCTGCAGCGTCTTATTTTAAATATAAAAAGCAGATTGTCCCGGAAATCATGAAAGCTTACCGATCCCTGGAAGAGGAATATGACATTATTGTGATTGAGGGCGCGGGCAGCCCGGCAGAGATCAATTTAAAGAAAAACGATATCGTCAACATGGGCATGGCGAAGATGGTGGACGCGCCGGTGCTGCTTGCCGGAGATATTGACCGGGGCGGCGTTTTTGCGCAGCTTTACGGGACAGTTGCCCTGCTGGAAGAGGAAGAAAGAAAACGGGTGAAAGGACTGATTATCAACAAGTTCCGGGGAGACGTTGAGATTTTAAAACCCGGACTTGCAACGCTGGAGGAGCTGACGAAAATTCCGGTAGCAGGTGTCATTCCGTGGATTTATGCAAAGCTGGATGATGAGGACAGTCTCGCGCCTCGTCTGTCCCGGGTACAGGCGGGGGCAGGCGTGGATATCGCAGT
>OHWC01000472.1_pt1 | contig 21943 bp, 9 predicted proteins | sample 1579541 | NCBI WGS metagenome assembly OHWC01 (sample SAMEA3882551, study PRJEB24775) | human gut metagenome | biome: human-associated habitat; feature: intestine environment; material: feces | place: Netherlands | collected 2009/2010
CAACGGCGTGCATTCGATTTATCGTTATTCGGATCGTAATAATACATCGGTCAATTCTCACAAGGAAAACACCGCAGGGCGGCATTCCCCGGGTTTCACTCTATTCGGGCGAGGTAGCCGCGATGAGCGTAAAATTGTTGGCCTTGGCCATGCGCATCATGGCCACCACTTCGTCGAAAGCCACCGACTTGTCGCAATGCAGCGAAACGGTAGGGTTCTCCTGTCCCGCCAGCCGGGACTTGAGGGCTTTCTCCACGCCCTCGCGCGAGCCGACGTTTTCCGTCTCGACATAATACCTGTATCCATGTCCCGTATCCTGGATCGAAATCGTCGTCATCGCCTTGTCCTTCAACTGATTCGAACTTTTCGGCAGAATCAGCTTGATGGCATTGGGGTTGATGAGCGTCGTAGCGATCAGCATGAACAGCAGCAACAGGAAGATCAGGTCGGTCATCGAAGCCGATGAAAACGACTTATCGACCTTGGATCCGCGTTTGATTGCCATAACAGATTACTTTTGAACGGGTTGATTCAGAATATCCATAAAGGCGATCGAGTTGGCCTCCATCCGGAAAACGAGCTTCTCGATGCGGGCCACCAGGTAGTTATAACCGAAGTAGGCCGGAATACCGACCAGCAGACCGCCGACCGTCGTGATCATCGCCACGTACATACCGCTCGAAAGGAGCGACATATCGACCGTACCGCCCGCAGCGGCCATATCCATAAAAGTCTGCACCATGCCGACCACCGTACCGAGAAAACCGATCATCGGGGCGCCGCCGGCGATGGTCGCCAGGATCGGCAGGTTGGTTTCGAGCTTCGACACTTCGAGGTTCGCCACGTTCTCGATGGCCGACTGCACGTCGCTCATCGGACGACCGATCCGGCCGATACCCTTTTCGATCATACGGGCGATCGGCGTATTGGTCTTGCGGCAAAGATCGACCGCAGCAGCGACCTTGCCGTCCAAAATATAATCACGGATGCGGTTCATGAAATTCATATCGAACTCCGACGCCTTACGGATCGCCATGAAGCGCTCCACGAAGATAAAGATCGTGAGTCCTCCCAGAATCAACAAAACCCACATCAGCCATCCGCCGCTCATAAACAACTGCCAAAGTCCCATGCGGGTCTGCTCCGCGACAACAACCGCATCTGCGGTCTGCAACAAACTAATCATAATCTTTTTGAGTGAATTAAATTTATTTTATTCGAGTTTTACTTTTTCCGTATCAATCCCGCTCCAAGTCGTATTCAGGCTCCGGCGGATCTTCCGGCAGAAGCAATTCCTGCCGTTGGGCCTCTTCCGCCGCACGCCGAGCCTGCTCCTCGCGGCGGGCCTGACGCTTTTTCTGACGTTTCTTGTTGGTGAAGCGGTCCCGAATACGCTGTTTCAGATCCTTGAAATTATTGAAATCCTCCTTATAGGAGATCCCGATACCGGTTTCCTGCAGGCCCTGGTTCTCGTCGAAACGATCGATGGTCTGCGTGAACGCCTTCAGACGCAGGTTGCCCGACTTGTCGATCAGCCACGTCACATGCGCTTCGCCCATGAAGTTGGAAACATTGTTGCTTACGGCCTGTTTGTTGTCGATGATGTAATTGCCCTCGACCTCGACCAGCAGACGGTTGTTGATCAAATTGGTGGAGAAGCCGAAATCCACCTCGTCACCGGTCATTTCGGAGCCAGCCCGGTAGTTCAGGATGATCCGGTAATCATCTGTCGAAAACCAGTTGGTAAGCTGGTTGGTAAGCATCTCCAGACCCGTTGCCACACCGGAAGAAGCACCGATATTGGCACTGCCGGAATTGCTGAAAGTACCCAGTGCGACCAGCGAAATGAACTGCTGCGCTTGGGCTTCCTGCGTATTGAGCACGCTGGCCACCGCAGCCTGCGTTTCTATATCTGTAACGGGCACGACCACGCTGAAATCCAACTGCGGGTTGCTCAAACGACCGCCGATATGGATCTTACAATCGACCGGCACCGAACGGTCCGAAATCCGGGAACCGCTCTGGTCGTCGTCCGAAGAGGCGGTTACAGTGTTCAACAGAGGCTGCAACGACGTTTTGAGCTTATAGACGGCATTGATGTCGAGCCGCGCATCGACAGGCTCGCCCGTCCACTGAATCATCGAACCGCTCTCGATGATGAATTTCTTAGAAATGATATTCTGCAATGAGAAAAGAAAACTGCCTTCGATGAGCGTATAGTCGCCGTACATATTGAAGATACCGTTACCCGGATTGATATGCAGGTTGAGCATACCGTTGCCACGACCTTTCAGGGCACTGCCGACCGTCGGGTCGATCACCAGTTGGAAAGCGGTATTGTCCTGCACATTGAGAGCCATCGTAATATCCATCGTGCTGCCTGCGGCTTCCTTTTTACGCCCCTGCTGCTGGAAGAGCAGCTTCTTGCGCACCAGATAGTCGGTCGTATCGATCTGTTCAGGGGTGACGAACGTAACGAAATCGGCCGTTTTCGCATTCGACTGTCCCGACAGAGGCATATAAAATTCGGAATCGCCTTCGGTGGTAGCCACGATGTCCATTTTCACACCGCCCTTGCTGCCCGCGATCGTCGCCGAACCCGAAGCGAAAATCCGGCCGTAGAACAGGTCGTTATCCTTCGAAGTGGTATTGAGCACCATCAACTCTTTCGGCAGCACTTTCACCGAATAGGAGATATTGGACAAATGTTCCAGATTGAGGTCGATCGAGAAAAGGCCCTCGTTCTTCTCCGGATCGTACAGCGGCACGCCTTCGGCAATCAAATGATTGTTTTTAACCTCGATCACGGTCCGGGGCATCGTGTAGGTCACCTGCGTAAAATCCACCGTCGTGGTGAAATCGCGCACGGCGATCTGCCCGGAAAGGTTCGCCTCCTTACCGCTGCCGCGCAGGGCGATATCGACATCGGCATTGCCGCCGGTCCGCTCGACCACCCCCTTCAGCAGGGGATCGAGCGCCGAAAGTTCGACTGCGTCGAGGGTAGCCCGGGCGTAATAACGCTTTTGCGAAGGGGCGTAAAAACCACGAACGAGAGTATCGAGATTTTCCCGCTGCTGCACCAGAATACCCGCACGGTTCTGTATGAAATCCCATCGGGACCGCAGCCAGATCGACGGAACGGCGAGATCGTTGATCGAAATGCTGTCCACAACGATATCGGCCTGCACCTCGCCGGCCCCGAGCACCGCTTTCATCGTCGCCGAACCGTTGGTACGACCGTCCACACGGTAGCCCATCGACGAGGTGAACTGCGAGAAGGGCGCCAACTCGAAATTATGCAGCGTCAATTGCACCGAATCCTGCAAACGACGCGATACGACGCCGTCGAGCAGCAGTTGCTGCCCGGCATTGACCATTCGAAAACGGTCGATTCGTATCCGGGAAGTATCTGCCGTAATACCGTCCGTATAGATATTCCAAGTCTTCTCTCCCCGGCTGATGTACGACGGCGTCAGCCGCAGATCGATCTGCCGGCCCGCAGGACCTCGTCCCCGGGCAAATTCCGAACGGAATCCGATCCGTCCGGAAACATCGCCGATAGTATCCGCGAAATCGGTAATCAGCTCCAGCTTGTTATCCTTGGCCCCTCCGCTCATTCCGACACGGCTCATGTGAAAACTGTTCAGATAAAGGTCCTCGGTCGAAGCCGCGAAAACGAGCGAGTCGCCCCGGTTATGGGCATCCAGATTCAGACGTGTCACCAGCATCCGGCCCCGCTCGATGTAATCCGAGGCCGCTTCGAACGAAAGTTTGTCGTTCGCCGGGTTGATCCGCAACAGCAACCGCGATCCGTCCGCGATCTGTAACCCGGGAGAAACGGCATTGACCAGCGGATTGATCTTCCGGACATTGACCGTAAGTTGGGAATATCCGTCAGCCAACTCTACCGTATCGGGATGCTGCGCCTGCCAGCCGGGACCGCCGTCAAGCGTCGGGACATAATCTCGGAAACGCTGTTGCAGGTAGGCGAACACCTCCTTGTAGGAGGTTTTCCCCTCGTAGTCGGCATCGACAAAATCGGAACGCAGACGAATAAACTTGTCCGACAAGCTGTTCCGACCCACGATCACAACGCTGTCGGCCGCAAGCTCGCGGTCGTTATAACGATAGGATACATCACGGACGAAGATTATTCCGTTCAGGTCGTCGAGCGTACGGCCGACGGCACGCGCAGCAATCCGGGCGGCAAGCACCGACACCGAATCGCGGCGATTCACCCCCAGAGCCGCCAGGTTCGCCTCCTCAAGGTCCAGCGCAAAATCGTAGCGGGGCCTCTGCTCATCGTTCAGGTCGAGCAGCCCTCTAAAATCGAACCGCAGATTCCTGTCCCGGGCTTCGATCAATCCGTTGAACTCCCGGTTCACCAGGTGCCCCTTCATACGGAGCGAATCGTAATCATATCCGTTGATCCCCAATCGCAGGATCTCGCCCGACACTTCGGCGTCGGAGTGTTCCGAGCTGAGTTCGCCGTTTACATGCACATTCAGAGAGAGGGGACCGAGCAGATCGTTTTCCAGCAACTCGCCCAGTTGCAGACTGGACGTTTTCACATCGCCCAGCACACCGCGACAGCCGTCGCGCAGCGAGCTCACCTGCAACAGGCAGGTCGCACCGCCGATCTCGGTCGCCAGCGCAGCATCCGCAGCAAAGGCCGTGAGCGTTCCGTCGAATTTGCCGGTAAGACCGATTTTGCCCGCATTTTTTGCAATACGCAGCACCTCGTCGGGCAAATTCTTGCCTGTGAGGGCAGCCGCCAGCCGATCGACATCCGCCGCCGAAGTCGTCAGTTCGGAAATGTCGGCCTTAAAATGCCCCTTTCCGACATCGGGCAGTCCCTGCGCCGCAAAATCGACCGACAGTTTCGTGTCGGCTCCCGTGCGGACCGAGCGCAGCGATCCCGACATATCGGCCACAGGGCCGCTCACATCAGCGTTCACGTCGGTCAGCGTCAGGTGCCAATCCTTCATTTTGGGCGAGAAATAGGCGATGTCGTCGGACGACAGCGTCGTATTGACGACCTGCGCCGTGATGTCCACCTCCTCGACGAAATTTTTGTAAAGGGCCCAGTCCAATCCGATCAATGAAAGCGAAGGCAACTCGATATTCGACTTCGCCGTCCGAATGTGTCCCTCCCGGATATCGATACAGCCGTTGGCGATGCAAAGACAGCCCGCCAGGTCTTCGACGACAAATCCGCTGCGCTCGCGCATCGCCAAACGCCCGATGTCGGTATGGATCACCGGACCGTCGATGGTGAAATTCTTCAGTTCGGCCCGGATGTCGATCAGGTGCATATCGGCGAAATCCACCCCGTACGACGGATTGCGGTGCTCCAGCCGTTCCATGCAGAAATCCAGCCCATCCGTTTCCAGACGCTCGATCTCCAGCCTGAATTTTCCCTCCGCCCGGGCCTTGTCCTTTTTGGAAAGTTTATCGACCACCTGCTTGATGTTCATCTCCCCGTCGGGAGTTTCGCGCAGACAAAAACGGGCGTCCGACAATTCGGCCCGGCTGAAAACGAGCCCTCCCCCGAACAGGCCGAGGCTCTTGATCCGGGCATCCAGACGGCCGGCATAAAGCAACGTATCCCGTTGGAAATCCTCGACATAGAATCCGTCGAGCGAAACGCGGTAAAACAAGCCTATATCCACCCGGTCGATACTGATGCGGGTGCCGAGCTTGCGGGAGATTATTTCCGTCGCCTCCCGAGCGAAATTCTGAACGGCAGGAATCTCGAACAACAAGGCGACCAACAGAGGCAGAAAGATCAGCGCCAGCACGATCGCCGACACCATCTTGGCCAGTATGTTCACTATCCTGCGCATTATCCGACAAAACCGTTTTTAATAAATTGCAAATTTAAGCAAATTTCGGGATTTAACATCCGGCAGACCGGATATTTATCGTTAAAAATCACCGTTCGAAGAACTTGCCGCGAAGCCCTCCCGCAACGACCGGTAAAAATCCGCGTCCGGTACAATACAGAACCGCAAACCTGTTGCCAATCGCATTTCGGAGTTTTTCCGAAGCCCGGACAGAGACCCGAGATCGGCTGCCGCCCGAAATAAATACGGACATCGGCGAATCATTTCGGATTTTATTCCGTATCTTTGATTTTTATTCGGATAATTCCGCCTCGGAAAAACACAAATAAATTTGCTTTTGCGCTCGGCTTATTCGTATCTTTGATGTAGTCTGAGAGAGTTTAATTGACTACGAGCAGATTATGAAGGACTCGCATGAGATAAGCTAACGGATAAGAAAAAGGGAAGTGTTCAGAAACACTCTATTTCTCATGCTTTCAAATAACTCTTCAAATGCAAAAATAATACTTTTTTAGTAAAGGTGGATGCGAATCCGCCTTTATTTTTTCAGACGGGCAATCTTATTTCGCTCCCGTAAGGGAGCGCTTTTTCCTGCACATCCACTACTCATATCGACTATTCAGCTGCTTAGGCAGGGACGAATATCCAGACAATATCTGTGATGGAAGGTACTGTACCGGGGCGGTCGAAACGATAGTCGTTCCGACCGTTCGTCGTTTCTGCATTTTACCCGTACCGACGCCAGCCTCTTCCAACACCTGTTCCAACCGCGACAACGGGGGCGGTCTGTCTGCCCGGGCCGTCCGCAGACGGGTTAAATTCGTCCCCTGCACCGCTATTGGTGCTAACCTAATATTTCGTAAAGATGGACGAAAAAGTAAAGAACGACGAGAAGAAGGTAATGCTCGTCAGGCAGACCGGAGAAGGTCAGGACGGCAAACTGAAGGCCGTCGGCAGTATCGACGAAGACGGAAACATCAAGACGCTCGATCCCACTGCGGCAAATGTCGCCAAACTGTTCGACGTGCACACGAATCAACCTGCTTTGGAGGCGTTTTTCACCAAATTCATGGAGCAGTCGCAAGACCCTGTAAAAACGGGTATCTCGGAGATCTTCATCATGGCCGAAAGCGTGCTGGAGAAGCTCATCAAAATCGACCTCGATCCGCAACTGCTCGAAAACTACCGCGTCGATCCGGCCGAAGAGCTCGCAAAAATGGAACAGCAGATCGCGGTTCCCCGTTTCGAGCCTATGGATATATCGAAAATCGACATGGCGGATATGGAGCGCATGGGTATCCGTATGGAAGACCTCGAACCCCATTTGAAGGCGATGTCCTACGGGCACAAATCGCACGGACTGATCGAAATGCGGCCGGAGATGGAACCCGGCGGCATGCGCGTCACCACCAAAGGGCGCGTATCGCTCGAAGAACAGGCCGACGGAACGCTGAAAGTCGTGCCGCACTATTATCGGGAGAAGTGCGATCTCGACGCGCCCTTTCACAACGTGCTGCTCGACGACGAGGCCAAGCGCAACATCATCGAAACCCGTCATGCAGGCAAGGCGATCGACTTGGAGCTGGAGCCGGGCAAGATGACGCCCTGTTATGTTTCGCGCGACAAGTGGACAAACGAACTCGTTGCGATGCCTGTCTCGGATTTCGATAAACGCGCCTCGATCAAGAATGCCAACCTCTCCGAGGGCGAACAGCTCGACTTCTACTCCGGACGTAAAATCCTGCTGAAAGGCTATACCACCCGTTCCGGCTACAAACGCGATGCTTACATCCAGATCGACGCCTCGGAGGGCAATATCGAGTTCGACCACGGCGGCCTCGACAAAAGGCGCTATCAGGAGCATAACCGAGGGGTATATGCCGCCAAACGTTTCGAGCAGGGCAATCCCCTGCCGGAAGGGCCGCGTCCCATGTTCATTCCCAAGCGGGTGTTCGGTGTGGAGCTGCCCCAAGAAGTTTACAATCAATGGCTGGACGCCCTCAATTTCCCCGAAAAGCGTAAAGACGTCAAAGCGACCTACTTGCAGGGATTACAATTTCCCGGAAGCCCGGAACGTGCGGATCGCTGGGTAAAACCCGATTACGAGGCCGGAAAGATCAAATCTTACCGTTGGAACCCGGATTACTCACGTAAACAGTCCTCCTCGCAGTCACAGACTCCGGCCCGAACCCCGTCGAACGAGCCGTCCAAGCAGGCCGAAGGACAGCCGCAGAAGCGGCAATCCGAACGCGAAGTTCGTCAGGTCACCCCGCCGAAGCCTCAGCCGAAGAAGTCCAAGAGCGTAGGAGGTCTGTAACATGCTCGCTGCCATTCTGATTATCATCGCGGCCTCGGTGTCGTTCTCCGTCGTAACCCTGCTGATCCTCTTTTATATCGGCAAATGCCCCGATGCGGAACAAACGCAGGACGACGACAGCCGGTATTACGACGAGAACGGCAACCACATCTACTACGACCGCAAGCTGATCGCCCGTCTCGAAAGGGAAAAAGAACGGGCGGCGCAGCAAAATAAATAGCCACTGAAAACATCCGAAAAACCGAACGAATGAAAGTCATCATAGCAGAAAAGCCCTCGGTAGCGCAGCAGATCGCCGCCGTCGTGGGCGCTACCACCCGCAGAGAGGGGTATATCGAAGGGGGCGGCTACGCCGTCACATGGGCCTTCGGGCACCTCGTAGGCCCGGCCATGCCGGAAGCCTACGGCATCGAAGGGTTCAAGAGAGAGAACCTTCCGATCCTTCCCGAAACCTTTATCCTCGAACCGCGCCGCGTCAAAAGCGGCAAGGAGTACAAGCCCGATCCGGGAGCCGTCAAACAGCTCGCCGTCCTCAAGGAGCTGTTCTCCCGCGCCGAGCGAATCGTCGTGGCCACCGACGCCGGACGCGAAGGCGAGCTTATTTTCCGTTTTATCTATCACTATCTCGACTGCAAGACGCCTTTCGAGCGGCTGTGGATCAGCAGCCTCACCGAGCGGGCCATCCGCGAGGGGTTGGCAGCCGTACGTCCCGGCAGCGAGTATGACGACCTCTACCTCTCGGCCCGAGCCCGCTGCGAGGCGGATTGGATCGTGGGCATCAACGCTTCGCAGGCACTCGCCATCGCCGCCGGACGCGGCGCATGGTCGCTGGGGCGGGTGCAGACCCCCACGCTGGCTCTGGTGTGCGGGCGCTATCTGGAAAACACCTCATTCACGCCGCAGACCTATTTCCGGCTCAAACTCCACACGGCCAAAGACGCTACGGCGTTCGCCGCCCTCTCGACGCCGAAATACGATACGAAAGCGGCGGCGGACGAAGCCTGTACCGCAGTCCGGGGCAGCGACGGCGTGCAGATTATAAAGGTCGAACGCCGCAATGCAACCGAGCAACCGCCGCTGCTGTACGACCTGACCGCTCTCCAAAAAGAGGCCAACACGCGGCATGGATTCTCGGCAGAAAAGACGCTCGGCATCGCGCAGGAACTTTACGAAAAGAAGCTCATCACCTATCCCCGCACGGGGAGCCGCTATATTCCGCAAGATGTGTTCGAGGAGATAGCCCCGCTGTTGGCCTCGCTCTCCGGCCATACGGGTTTCGGCCATCAGGCTGCCGACCTGTCGGGCGGAGAGCTGAACCACCGTTCGGTGGACAGCAGGAAGGTGACAGACCACCATGCTCTGCTCATCACCGGCCATACGCCCGCGGGACTTGCGACGGATTCTGCCAAAATCTACGATATGATCGCCGGCCGCATGGTCGAGGCGTTCTCGCCCGCGTGTCTGAAAGAGATCACCTCCGTCCGTATGGAGTGTGCAGGCGTTCCGTTCGAGGTGCGCGGCACGATCGTAACGAGCGCCGGATGGCGCAAGGTATGGGGCGAGCCGGAAGAGCGTACAGAGGAGGATGCGGCGGCTCTGCCCGAGCTCGCCGAGGGGGATATGCTCACGGTGCGCGGATGCGACCTTCAGGAAAAGCAGACGCGCCCCCGCCCGCTGCATACCGAAAGCAGCCTGCTCGCGGCAATGGAGACCGCCGGCAAGGAGTTGGAAGACGAAGCCGAGCGCGAGGCCATGAAGGATTTCGGCCTCGGAACTCCCGCCACCCGTGCGGCGGTGATCGAGACGCTTTTTTCGCGCGAGTATATCCGCAGGGATAAAAAGTCGCTCGTGCCCACGGAAAAGGGCCTCGCCGTGTACGGCATTGTCAAAGACATGCGTATCGCCGACGCCGCCATGACGGGCGGCTGGGAACTGGCCCTTGCGAAGATCGCCACCGGAGAGATGAACGCCTTCACCTTTCGTAAAGGTATCGAAGTTTACGCCTCGCAAATTACTTCCGAACTGCTCAAGGTGCAGGTCGGGTCGGTTGCCGGGCGTCCAGGCGCTCCGTGCCCCCGCTGCGGGGGCCGGATAACGTTCTACCCGAAGGCCGCCAAATGCGAAAATGCGGAGTGCGGCCTGACCGTATTCCGGACGATAGCGAAAAAGGAGCTTACGGACAGCCAGCTGGAAGCCTTGCTCGTCAAGGGTCGAACCCCGATGATCAAGGGCTTCGCCAAGAAGGACGGGGGCACGTTCGAGGCCGCCGTAGTCTTCGACAGCGATTACCGCACCGCGTTCGCTTTCGACCAAGGCGGCAAGACCCGTAAGCCGGGTGCGGCGAAAGTCCGGAAATAATCCTTACCTTTGCCGCTGAACGACTTGCCATAGACGCTTTCGGCGTTCGGCAGGGATGCTCAGTGGCGGCGCTTCGGGTGGGAACCCGGAGCGCCTTTTCTTCCTTCGACCTTTTCGTTTCACACCACTGAACAATCCACATCATGCCGAACGATCATCATAACGCCCCGCAAACGGGGTTATCTTATTACGGCCTTTCGCTGCTCTCTTATCTGCGGGAGAGCCATCCCGACCTGGCGAATGATGCCGACTTTATCCGCACGCGGGCGCAGTCTGCGGCCGAAGCGTACAGCTGTATCATACGCAGCGGAGGCTCCCGTATCGAAGCGGCGGAAGAGGCCGACGCCGTACTCTACCGGGGGCTTCATTTCTCGCTATACGGTACTCTCGCAAACGTTATCCGCAGCGAGTTCGCGGACATCATTCCCGAAGAGGATGCCCGCGAGGCCGCCCTCATCCTTCTGCCGCAGGCCCGCGAGGTCGCCCGAAGCTACGAGCTTGCAGACGATTTCGCCGCCACGCCGCAGTACGCTCTGCTCTACACCGAACTTACGGGAACCGTTCAAATTCTGCTCGACAATGGCATACAATAAGACCGAACACCTGCGCCGCAATATCGAAGCGATCCGCAGGGCCTTCGCGCTGGAGAGGGAACAGCGGGCGGCTACGCCCGAAGAACGGGATGTGCTGCGTGCGTACAGCGGCTTCGGAGCGATCAAAGAGGTATTGGAACCGCTGCCGCACAAAAAGAAAACGGCGCTCACGCCCCTGATCGAAGAGCTGCACGCCGTGCTGAAAGAGAACACCGGCGGCGAGCGCGAGTACAAACGCTATCTGGACGGCCTCAAAGCTTCGGTGCTGACGGCCTTCTACACACCGGAACCCGTGACGGACGCCATTGCGCGGATGCTCTATAATGCGGGTGCCGTTCCGGTGCGTGCACTCGAACCGAGCGCCGGGACGGGGGCTTTCGTGGAGTATTTGCGCCGTTATAACGAAGAGGCCGAGATCACCTGCTTCGAGAAAGACCCGATGACGGGACTGATCCTGAGCAGGCTCTATCCCGACGATACGGTGCGGGTGCAGGGCCTCGAAACCATAGAACCCGCCTACGAGGGGCACTTCGACCTGATTACGAGCAATATCCCTTTCGGGGACGTTTCTCTGTTCGATCCTGCGTTTTCGAATTCGCGCGATCCGGTACGCCGACAAGGTGCATGGGCGATACACAACTATTTCTTTATGAAGTCGGTCGATCTGGTGCGCGACGGGGGCCTCGTCGCCTTCATCACTTCGCAGGGTATGGCCGATTCGGAACGCAACAAACCCGTGCGGGAATGGCTGATGGAGCGGTGCGATCTGGTCGCAGCCGTGCGGCTGCCGAACAACCTCTTTACCGACCATGCCGGAACGGAGGTGGGCAGCGATCTTATCGTCCTGCAAAAGAACTCGGTCGCCCGCCCCCTCTCCGAGCGGCAGCGGGACTTTATCGAAACGCGCACGCTTTCGAACGGCATTACGGTAAATAACAGCTTCCGATCGCTCGACCGCGTGGTGCAGACCTCGGCCAAAGTGGGCACGAACCCCTACGGGAAACCGGCGATGGAGTTCACCTACGCCGGGGGCGTGGAAGGCATCGCCCGTGCGTTGGCGGATATGCTCGCGGAGGATATGGAGCGGCATTTCAACCGGGAGCTGTACGAAAGCCATGCCCTGAAGATCGCCCCGCATCAGTACAGGGAACAACAGACGGAGACGGTAAGTCCGAGACAGGCGCACAACGGCATCGGGCAGGTACGGAATACGGAACTGTCCGGGCAAACAGTATTGCGGCAACACGGGAACGAAGAGATCGCACAGGAAAATCTTGCGACGGAGCGTGGCGGCATCGGGCGGGAGCAAAAAACAGAATTATCCGGCCAAACAGTCAGGCAGCAGACACGACAGGCTGCACCGTCCATGGTGCAGCCTTCGGAAACTACGGTCGGTATATTCGACGACGAGCCGCCGTACCCTCCCGATCTCGATCCGTTCTGGCAGGTCATAGAAGACCATTGGTTTCCGGACGAGGTCGAGGCGAGCATCCGGACGGAAGAGGCCCTCCGTGCCGAAAGGCGGCAGGCGGAACCTTCATCCGCGCAAACGACGCTCTTTCCGGACGTTCCGGCTTCGCCGCACCCGTCCCGACAAACCGCAGAATTCCGGCAGCCGGCAACCTCCGTTCCTCTTCCCGAAACAGCTCGGCGCGGCGGCCAGCGCCGAGCCGGAGAGGTACTGCAGGAAGTGCTTTCCGACCTGCGGCAGAAAGCGGAACGGTATCAGGCCGGCCGGATGCAGGAACCCGCACCTTTCGATGAGCAGCCGGGGCCGTTCTGGCACCCTACCGAGGAGGAGTGGCGCGACCTTAACCGGTGGATGGAAGAACGGTATGCCGTTACGCAGGCCGCCTCCGACGGCTACCGGCTCGACCCCGAAACGGGAGAGATGATCCCCATAGAGGATGCCGAAGCGGAGGAAATACGGGACGAAGCGACCGTACAGGCCGAGGGTGCCGCCATGCCGAACGAATCCCTGCCCCCTCTGCCTACGCAGGAAGCATGGCAGCCTGCCGGGCAGGATTGGGCGGAGTTCGGCGCGTGGCAAGAGGAGCGGGAGAGGCGGTTTATGGAAGACTACCCGCCCTCGCCGGAAATGTACGGATACGCCGAACCCGCCGTACAAACGGTCGCGGCCGCAGCTCCGGAGAAGGAGCAGGCCGATACATCGGAGATGCGTCGGGAACCCGTCGTACAGGGTGTCCGGCCGGAAATATCCGAACCTGCGGTTATGGAACCCGCTGCACGGCGGGCACCTGCACACGTTCCTGCCTCGGCGCAAGAGCCTCAGTCCATGCAGGAAACGGAACGGTCTGCCGATAGCACGGTGCGCCCGGCCGACGACGGGCTGGAAGAGACGGTTGCGGAACCCGCTGCAACGGCAACGCAGACACGAGCGGCCGGACAGCCCTCGCAGGATGGGTTCGCAGGATCGCTGTTCGATGCTTTCGATACGCAGACCGCACCGGAGCCGATGCTGAACGTACAGCAGGAACCGGTGCTTACGCTCTACGACCTGTTCGGGTTCTCGGCCGAAGAACGCAGTCAGGTGAATCGCCCAAAAAAACGGGGGCCGAAACCGAAAGGCAAACGGCAGGCAGCGGGGATGCCGCAGGTACAACACTGGCCTGCACAACAGGGATCGGCGACTTCTTCCCAGAAGGCGTCCAAGCCCGTACAGGAGGAGGAACGTCCCATGGATTGGCGGGAGAGGCTGATGCTGAACCGGCCGCATCAAGAGGAACGACAGCCGGCAGAGGTATCGACCGCCGTTACGGCGGAACACTTCACAGGCACGTCTGCTGAAAATCATCCGAGGACGATAACCGAAAACAGGCCGGATACGGCAAAGCCTGCGGCAGGGCAATCCGGCGTAGCCGGGCAGCCGCAGGCCGCGACCCGAACGGAATACGGAAGGGAGCGGCCGGAACCGTCTCGCAAAGTTCCCGACAGTGCTGCGGACGGCAAATCCGGAGACAGGGCACAGCTATCGGACGCATTGTCGCCACAGGCCGATCCGTTCGCTGCGACCGGCTCTCCGCATCCCGAGCCGGATGCCGCTGCCGTCACAGGGGCCGCTGCGGACAATCCGGTACCCGCAGGCAGCGCAGTACGGCAGGGCGTCCCGTCCGCGAGCGTTTCCGGAGAACGGGCCGAAGCCGTTGCGCCGCGCACTGCGACACACGGCGACGAGGCGGCCGAAGACCCGCTCTCGCCCCGGCCTTTTAAGGGAGAACGGCCGGAACATTACCGCGACGGGACGCTCATTGTGGATAAGGAGAACCGTGTAGGATACCTGAGCGACCTGAAAACCCTGCGCCCGATGTTCCATCCGCTCGACCTGCCCGAAGAACAGCGGGTGAAAATGTCGCTTTATATCGAGGTGCGGGACACTTATCATCACCTCTACAACGTGGAGGCCGATACGCAGGCTCCGCACCCCGCGTTGCGCGTAATGCTGAACAGCCTTTACGACAACTTCGTGGAGCGGTTCGGCTGGCTGAACGAACCGCAGAATATCGACCAGATACGGATGGATTCGGGAGCCGACGAGATACTCTCGCTGGAACGTTACACCGACGGTATCGTGAACAAGGCCGACATCTTCGACCATCCCGTCGCTTTCAATCCGGCGGAGATCGAAAAGACGGACGATGTGCATACGGCATTGGCAGCCAGCATGAACCGTTATGCGGACATCAATATCGAGTATATATCGGAACTTACCGGGGCGAGCGAAGCGGAGGTGCTGGAACAGCTCAAAGGGCGTATCTATTTCAACCCCGACAGCGGGAAGTACGAAATCGCCGAACGTGTCATCGCAGGCAACGTCATCGAGAAGGCCGACCGCGTGCAGCGCTTCCTCGACGAGAATCCGGATCACGAAGGCGCACGGGAAACCCTCGCAGCGCTGCGCGAGGCCACACCCAAACCGATCGCATTCGAGGATCTGGACTTCAACTTCGGCGAGCGGTGGATACCTACGGGCATCTATGACAGTTACGCCTCGTGGCTCTTCGAAACGGAGGTCAAGATCGGTTACCTCGCCGATCTCGACGAGTTCGGCATTACGGCCAAGGACGAGTACAATATCAAGATACAAAACCAGTATGCCGTCCATGGAGAGTTCCGCCGTTATACCGGACTGCATCTAATGAAACACGCCCTGCACAACACGATTCCGGACATCACCAAAAAAGCCCGCAAACTGATTGACGGCGAGTGGAAAGAGGTGAAGGTACGCGACGGGGAGAAGATACAGCAGGCCAACACCAAAATCGACGAGATCCGCAGCGGTTTCACGGACTGGCTGTGCGACCAGTCCGCCGACTTCAAGGAGCGTCTGGCCGACATGTATAACCGCAAGTTCAACTGTTTCGTGCGTCCGAAGTACGACGGCTCGCACCTGACCTTTCCCGGCCTCGACCGCAAGGCGTTAGGTATCGAAGACCTCTATCCGAGCCAGAAAGACGCTATTTGGATGGATATTCTGCTGGGCGGCGGCATCGTGGATCATGAGGTCGGCGGCGGCAAGACCCTGATCATGTGCTGCGGAACCTACGAGAAAAAACGCATCGGACTGGTGAACAAACCGATGATTACGGGATTGAAGGCCAATATCCACGAGATAGCCAAGACGTTCTGCACAGCGTACCCGATGGCTCGCGTGCTCTATCCGGGCCGTGAGGATTTCACGCCGAAGAAGCGCGAACAGATATTCCGGCAGATCAAGAACAACGATTGGGATGCGGTGATCCTCTCGCACGAGCAGTTCGGCATGATCCCGCAGTCGCCAGAAATCCAGCAGGAGATTTTGCGGGCGGAACTCGACAGCGTGATGCAGAACCTCATGCTGCTCAAGGCACAAGGTAAAAACGTGTCGAAACGTATGCTGACCGGCTGCATCAAGCGCCAGCACAATCTGGAGGCCAAACTGCAAAAGGCGCAGTACGCCCTCGACCATCGCAGGGACGATGCGGTGGACTTCCGCCGTATGGGTATCGACCACCTCTACGTAGATGAATCGCACAAATTCAAGAATCTGATGTTCAACACGCGGCACGACCGCGTGGCGGGCCTCGGCAACCCCGACGGGAGCCAGCGGGCGCTTAACATGCTCTTTGCTCTCAGAACCATACAGGAACGCACGGGGCGCGATCTGGGGGCGACATTTCTGTCGGGGACGACCATTTCCAACTCCCTCACGGAGTTGTATCTGCTGTTCAAATACCTGCGTCCGAAAGCACTCGACCGGCAGAACATCCGCACCTTCGACGCATGGGCCGCCGTATTCGCCAAAAAGAGCGTCGATTACGAATTTTCGGTCACCAACCAGATCGTGCAGAAGGAACGGTTCCGCTATTTCATCAAGGTTCCGGAGCTGGCGGCTTTTTATTCGGAAATTACGGATTTCCGCACGGCCGAGGACATCGGTATCGACCGACCGCACAAAAACGAGATACTGCATAACATCCCGCCCACGCCCGACCAGCAGGCGTTTATCGACAAGCTGGTGCATTTCGCCAAGACGGGCGACGCCACGGTGTTGGGACGGGCACCCCTCACGGAAAGCGAGGAGAAGGCCAAAATGCTCATCGCTACGGACTACGCCCGTAAAATGTCGCTCGATATGCGTATGATCGACCCGGAGCTGTACGGCGATCATGCGGACAACAAGGCGAACCACTGCGCCGCGCAGATCGCGCACTATTACCGTAAGTACGACCAGCATAAGGGTACGCAGTTCGTCTTCTCCGATCTGGGAACATGGAAGCCGGGAGACGAGTGGAACGTGTACGCCGAGATCAAGCGCAAGCTGGTCGAAGACCACGGTATTCCGGCTTCCGAGGTTCGTTTCATACAAGAGGCAGCCGGCAGCGAGGGCAAACGCAAGAAGATGATCGAAGAGATGAACACCGGACGCATCCGCGTATTGTTCGGCTCGACCGACATGCTGGGTACAGGCGTGAACGCCCAGAGGCGGTGCGTGGCGATCCACCACCTCGACAGTCCGTGGGTGCGACATGAAGTCGCATAGATAATTGTTGGAATGATACTTACGGGTATCAGCTTTAACCCGCTGTTCCGTCAGCGGTAGCCTACCGACCAATGCACCTTAATGTTGTATTAAGCGGTCGGGACAAAGTACACTTTCCGAAAGGACAAGACAGAACCGTGAGGGAAAGTCAAGTACGGTTAGTATCATATCGTAGAGTGGCGAGGCTGGATAGTATGGTTAGCGTAAGCGAACTGTCAGTAAACTTCGTAATGTCACGAAAGAGTGTAAGATACTGGTACACTCTCCCCAAAAAGGGAAGCGGTCGGTTAATCCTCTCCATGGTAGGATTACACGGACATAAGCACCGCCGGAGGATGAGACAGAACCTAACCTATCCGTTAGTTATCTATGTGGAACATGGTAAGCCTGTATATCTCCTGTCATGTCAAAATGGCAGGTAAGCTGACAGCAATGGAAGCTGAATGGTGTGCAGGTATAAGATAACAGAAAAAGCGAATGTCGTTCTGTAATGGAGCGGATACGGATTGAGCCGACATCACGAGTTGATTTGGGCAACATCACCCGACACGAAAGTGGGCAGACTTCTGTGACAATATTCGGGAGGCAAGATACTCGACTGTTGTCTAATGGTAATTCTTTACAATAAACTTTTAGAACTTTCAAAAGAAGGAATGCAAATGAACGAAAACAAAACATCGTGTGCACCTGCTGACAATCGGCTGGCACTTTGGGACAGCATAGACTGGACCAAGGCGGAGTTGGCTGTCAGAAAGCTACAAGCACGTATTGTAAAGGCTCAAAAGGACGGCAGACACAATAAGGTGAAAGCCTTGCAGTGGACGCTGACCCACTCTTTTTACGCAAAAGCCTTAGCCGTAAAGAGAGTTACTTCCAACGGAGGTGGCAACACCCCCGGGGTTGACATGGAGACATGGGAGAAACCCGAAACAAAAATGCAAGCAATAAACGACCTCAGACGCAGAGGCTATCAGCCGAAGCCCCTGAGAAGAGTTCACATCAAAAAGAGCAATGGCAAACTGCGCCCGTTGGGAATACCGACAATGAAAGACAGGGCCATGCAAGCACTCTACCTCATGGCATTGGAACCAGTGTCCGAAACTACAGCCGACACTCGTTCATACGGATTCCGCAAGGAACGCCGCTGTATGGACGCTGTAATACAATGCCACAATATTCTCCGAAAAGGCTATTCTCCCGAATGGATTTTGGAGGGTGACATAAAAGGGTGCTTCGACCATATCAGCCACGAATGGCTGCTCGCCAACATCCCTATGGATAAGACGATGCTCCGCAAATGGCTGAAATGCGGCTATATATTCAACAAACAGATGTTCCCGACAGAGGAGGGTACACCGCAGGGTGGTATAATCTCCCCGACGCTTGCCAATATGACATTGGACGGATTGCAGAAGGTTCTCGCAGAGAGGTATAAAAGAGTTAGAATTAACGGTAAACTATATTCACCAATGGTGAATTTGGTTCGTTATGCGGACGATTTTATCATTACCTGCGAAAACCGTGAGACACTTGAAAACGAAATCAAGCCCTTGGTAGCCGAGTTTATGGCGGAAAGAGGACTTATCTTGTCAGAAGAAAAGACGGTGATAACCAACGTCCGTGACGGGTTCGATTTTCTTGGTTTCAACATCCGCAAATACGGCAAAGAAATATTGACCAAGCCTACCAAGAAAGCCGAAAAACGCTTTATGGAGAATATCCGTAAGGTAATAAAAGGCAACAAGGGGTGCAGGCAGGAGTCCTTAATCAGAATGTTGAATGCTAAAATCCGAGGATGGGGAGCTTACTATCAGCATGGCGCAACGCGTGATTCTTTTCACAGAATTGACCATCAGATATTTCTCTCCCTATGGCAATGGGCTAAACGTCGCCACTCCAAGAAAGGGAAGCGATGGATTAAAGACCGCTATTGGCATAATATCCGAGGTAACAGCTGGACTTTTGCTGCCAAGTTCAAGAAATCAAATGGAAAGGAAGACCAACTCACATTGTTGACTTTGGCTTCCTCATTCCCTTTTCTGCAATATACGCAGATAAAAGGGGATATGAATCCGTTTGACGTGGACTGTCGTTTATACTTCAACCAAAGAATGAAGTCGAAAATGCTTGTTTCACTGAAAGGACGTAAGTCTTTGCTTTACCTATGGGAAAAGCAAGGAAGAAAATGTCCAATATGTGGTGAGCCGATAGACACGCACAAGGCATGGAATGTGATGCCTACCGTCCAAAATGGGCGAAAATGTAACCTGTTGGTCCACGATGAATGTTTCAAATTATCCCGCAAATCCAATGACAACAACAAGAAGTAATATGAGCCGGTCTCTATATAAGAATAGGGATTTAGAAAAGCTTGAGCCGTATGAGGGGAAACTCTCATGTACGGTTCTTAGGGGGGAAGAGAGCAGTAATGCCCTTGACCTACCCGATCGGCCCTCGGACTTGGAGCAGCGCGAAGGACGCGGCATCCGCAAAGGCAACGAGGTAGCCAAACTCTACGCCGACAACACGGTGGACGTGCTGATCTACGCCGTCGAAAAGTCGCTCGACGCCTACAAGTTCGGGCTGCTGCACAACAAGCAGCTGTTCATCCGCCAGCTCAAACAGAACCGTATGGGCGTGCGTACCATCGACGAAGGCGGCATGGACGAAGGCAGCGGCATGAACTTCTCGGAATACGTGGCCGTGCTGTCGGGCAACACCGACTTACTGGAAAAGGCCCGCCTCGAAAAGAAGATCGCGGGGCTGGAGAGCGAGCGTCAGGCGTTCGTGCGCGGCAAGTCGTCGAGCCGCAGCCAGCTGGAATATACGCTCGGAAAAATCGGGGAACTCGACGAAAGGATCGGACGCATCGAAAAAGACCTCGAAGCTTTCAGGAGCCGTGCGGAACTCAACGAGGACGGATCGTATCGCAACCGTATCACGCTGGACGGGGCGGAGAGCAACGATCCGCAGTTCATCGGCAAACAACTGAACCATATCGCAAAAACCGTCGATACGGGAACGGGTGAGAAACGGATCGGCTCCATCTACGGGTTCGAGATCATCGTCAAGAGCGAAAAGAGCATGAAGGAGGATTTCGAGACCATTCGCAACCGCTTTTACGTGCGGGGAGAGGGAGAATACCTCTACCAGTACAACTACGGTAATCTGGCCGGAGACCCTCGCACGGCGGCGCTCAACCCCCTGCATGCGCTGGGCACGATCGAACCGACGCTGGAGAAATTCCGCAAGGAGCGCATCTTGCTGGAAAAGGACGTGCCTCAGCTCCGGCAGATCATCGAGGGCACATGGCGCAAAGAAGCCGACCTCGCGGCTTTGAAAAAGGAGATGGAACAGCTCGACCGGCAGATACAACTCGCGCTCAAACCCGTAGGTAGCGACCGTGACGGCGAAGAGGCCGGAGAGCAGCAGGAACAGCAGCAGGAGAAGGACGCGCGACGGGAAACACCTGTCGCCGATGACCTGCAACGGCATATTCCCGCACGCCTGCGGCAGATCGCCGATGCCTCCGGCGGACGTATCGTCATCGGCAGCGTTCCGCCCCGCACGGACAATAATCCTACAACATCCAAAAAGAAATTATAATGAAAAGAGCCGCATGCCACAGCGGCTCTTTTCATTCCCGTATGAATTTGCTTTTCCCATAGTCGATCGCTGCAAACGGTCGGGAATCGACGTTATTTTTTATCTATATTTATGGAATAAAGATTTGCCTTTGCGACGGATTATACGTTTTTGCAACGATGCGATTTTTTTTCGAATACTCGGTATGTATCCCAATGCAGGCAGAACGATACAACCTATCACAAATGACAGAACGGACAATAAAGTATCATGCGAGGAGCATATCCGAGAAACAACGTAATAAATACCAAATCCTAAACTTCCGCAAATCAATACACATAACAGGTAAAATCTCTTTATACAGTTCCGTACTTTCCGTTTGACTTTATCTTTAACATCTTGTCGCTGTTTTCGTTTCATCTTTTGCAACTCCATAATAGCGATATTGCCTCGACTTGCCTGTTCCTGTAATTCCGCTTTTTCCCTTCGTAAAGTTTCCACATCCTTGATTTCGATAAAACCGACGATATCATCAATATTCGCATCGGTAATATCTTCAGGATGCATTTCATACGCCCGAATTTCATTATATATATGGATTCGAGTATCATCATCGTATGATTTTGTTCTCAATTCGTCGTATTTATCCACAACGGAACGATGTAGCAAAGAGGTCATAACGAGTTTCACTCTGTTCATAACGTCCAGCGATGCGGGTGTTTGATTCCTCATAATACCTTTATGCAACCGGAACCATAGTCGGGATATGGCATAATCCATCGTCGTCGAGTAAGTAAAATTCGTTCCTTCGCGTATGGAAGAATGACGGGATATGAATTTTGGAATACTACTTTCCGAAAGCAGAACGCACTGGCACTTTTCGAAACTTGATTTGTGAATGGAGCGGCGTTTACCGTTGATTATGGAAAAAATCCGCAGGTATTTGACTATATCCTCCTCGGAGATCGTCAAAGAAGACGATGCCGCATCGGTCTGAATTGCATCGAGATTGTCTGTCGTTTGAAGATTACCGTTCATATCATCGACACAAATAGACCTTTCGTCGTATTCTATATCCGAAGCTTGTAAAAAAGCATAGAATTTTCCCCGTTCTTCCAGCACGTCTCCTTTGTCCTGGCATCGGCTCAATATGGTATTCATGGCAGGCTTACCGTCGGGTCTATCCAATTTGTTTATGATTCTT
>OHWC01000498.1_pt1 | contig 21148 bp, 15 predicted proteins | sample 1579541 | NCBI WGS metagenome assembly OHWC01 (sample SAMEA3882551, study PRJEB24775) | human gut metagenome | biome: human-associated habitat; feature: intestine environment; material: feces | place: Netherlands | collected 2009/2010
GAGTCCCGCAGGGACATCCGGTGATCGTAGATTATTTCTATCATGAGGAAATCCGTGGGACAGAGAATACCGGAAAAAGAAATCGCTAACTCCGCTCCACAAACGCGAATTTGTGGAGGTAAAAAACGTGACGAACCCATTATTTATAAGCGCGTATAACGCAAGGGCGGAATATGGCGATCCAGCGACGCCGCCTCCCTCTCCGAGGGGGCTGGCACCGTCAGGCGACTTGAGGAGCAACTCCGGCTTTTTATTTATACCCCAAAAAATTCTTTTGCGATATCTGCGCTGCGCTTGGCATCCTTCGCATACCAGTCCGCGCCGATCTTCTTTGCGTATTCGGGGGTGAGCACTGCGCCACCGACCATGATCTTGCAGTCGAGCTTTGCTTCGTGGAGGGCCGCGATGGTCTCCTCCATGCTCTTGAGGGTGGTGGTCATCAGGGCGGAGAGGCCCACCAGATGCACATCCTTCTCCCGCACCGTGTTCACCACCGTCTCCACCGGCACGTCGCGGCCAAGGTCGATGACCTCGAAGCCGTAGTTTTCGAGGATGACCTTCACGATGTTCTTGCCGATGTCGTGGACATCGCCCTTCACCGTCGCGATGACGATGCGGCCCTTGCTCTCGTTGGCCGCGCCCTTCTTTGCGATGGCGGTCTTGATCTCCTCAAAGGCGCTCTGGGCGGCGCTGGCTGCTTGGAGCAGCTGGGGCAGGAAGAGGGTGCCCTTTTCGTACTTGTTGCCCACGATGTCCAGCGCCGGGATGAGGGCTTCATCCACCAGTTCCAGCGGCTCCTTCGTTTCCAGCAGGGCGCGGGTCTGGGCCGCGGCTTCGCCCTTCAGGCCCTTTTCCACGGCCTTCATCAGGGGGGCATAAGGGCCGGACAGCTCCGCTTCGCCGCCGGACTGGGCCACCGTGGCCGCTTGGGCAGCCTTGGCCAGCGCGGCGGAGGCGGGCACCCGGTTCGCGTACCGCTCGATGTACTTCGTGCTCTGGGGGTCGCGGTTGATGAGTACATTGTAAGCGTAGACCGCCGCCATCATCTCCTCGCTGGACGGGTTCATGATGGCGAGATCCAGCCCCGCGTACATGGCCATGGTGAGGAAGGTGGTGTTCAGGTAGGTGCGGCAGGGCAAGCCGAAGCTGATGTTCGACACGCCCAGAATGGTCCGGACGCCCAGTTCTGTTTTGCAGGTGTGGAGGGCTTCCACGGTGGCCAGAACGTCCTGCTGCTGGGCGCTGGCGGTCAGGGTCAGGCAGTCGATGTAGATATCCTCCTGCGGGATGCCGGCGGCCAGCGCAGCTTCCTTGATGCGGCGGGCCACGGCCACGCGGTCCTCGGCTTTGGGCTGGATGCCCCGCTTGTCAATGGCAAGGCCGACCACGGCCGCGCCGTACTTTTTGCACAGCGGCAGGATCTTTTCCAGCACCTCCGGCTCGCCGTTCACCGAGTTGACGATGGGCTTGCCGTTGTAGACCCGCAGACCCCGTTCCAGTGCCTCGGCGTGGGAAGAATCCAGCTGCAAGGGCAGACTGACCACGCTCTGCAGCGCTTTGACCACCTGTTCCATCAGCGCGGGCTCGTCCACGCCGGGGGCACCCACGTTGACGTCGAGGATCTGCGCCCCGGCTTCCACCTGACTGACGGCCTGTTCGAGGACGTAGTTCATGTCGTTTTCCCGCAGGGCCTGTTGGAACCGCTTTTTGCCGGTGGGGTTGATCCGCTCGCCCACCACCGTGATGCCGTCCACATTGACGCAGCTCACCGGCGAGCAGATGACCGACTTCATCGGGTGGTCGGGGCGGCCGGGTTTGCAGCCGGCAAAGACACCGTTCAGCAGTTGGATGAACTCCGGCGTGGTGCCGCAGCAGCCGCCCGCCGCGAACAGGTTCAGCTCCCGGTAAGGCTTCATCTGCATTGCATAGAGCTGCGGGGTGATGTCGTAGCCGGAGCCGTCGGCGCGGGGCAGACCCGCGTTGGGCTTGACGAAGACCGGGAAGCTGCCGGGCACGGCCTCAGCCAGCCGCTTCGCCATCGGGAAGATCTCCTTGGGGCCCAGCGAGCAGTTGATGCCGATGGCATCCGCCCCCAGACCCCGCGCGGTGGCGGCGAAGCTCTCCACCGTACAGCCGGTGAAGGTGCGGCCCCCCGCCTCAAAGCTCATGCTGGCCAGAATGGGCAGGGTGCTGTTTTCCTTGGCCGCCAACAGAGCCGCTTTCAGCTCGTACAGGTCGGTAAACGTTTCAAAGAAGATGAGGTCAGCCCCCGCTGCCACACCGGCCCGGACGATGCGGCCATACTCGGTCACAGCGTCCTCAAAGGCCAGCGTGCCGTTGGGCTCCAGCAGCTCTCCCAGCGGGCCGACGTCCAGCGCCGCCAGTGCGCCGTAGGGGGCGCACGCCCGCTTGCAGTTGGCAATGCCCGCCGCAATGATCTCTTCCAGCGTGTAGGCGCTGCCCGCCAGCTTGTGTGCCGACGCGCCGAAGGTGTTGGCGTTGATGATGCGGCTGCCCGCTGCGGCATATTTTGCGTGGATGCCCTCGATGAGCGCCGGGTCGGTGATGTTCAGTTCCTCCGGCTTGGCCCCCAGCTTCAGGCCCGCCGCCTGCAGCATGGTGCCCATGCCGCCGTCCAGCAGGATGGTATTCGGTTGGGTAAACAGTTCATTCGCTTGCACAGGTGATCCCCCTCTTTCGATATTCGCAGCGGGTGCGCAGCACACAGTGGCCGCACCCTGCGAGATGGCCCTTGACCGGGTGTTCGCTGACGCCCAGCAGCGCGGTGACGCTCTTGCGGGGGGTCATGAGGTTGGTGTCCGTCACGCACAGACCGGCCCGCCGGGCAGTATCCAGCGCCGCCGCCACCAGCGGCTGTACCGTGATGGGCCAATCGCCGTAGCCCGGCGAGTAGCGGCCGGTCAGATAGCGGCCCTGCCCTGCTGCCGCATTGCGCAATTCGGCTTCGGCGGCATCGGCCATCTGCTCTGCCAGCGCGGAACCCAGCGCATCCGACGCCACGCCCGCCGCGATGTCCCCCACCCCGGCCCGGCGGATCTGTGCATCCACGCCGGGGCCAAGGGTCACAGCCAGCAGGATGGCCCGGTCACAGCCGGTCAGGTGGCGGTACACATCCTCCCCCTGCAAAAGGCCCGCTTCCGCAAGGCTGTTCACATCGCTTTCCAGCCAGACGGCGTGGGGCGCTGCCGCCGCCAAGATGGGCACGGCACACCTCTCTAATAAAGAGGCCGTTGCCGCATCCGGTTCGCCCCGCTGGCCGAAATACCGCGCAGCCTGTTTCAAATCAATGGTCTCCGGCTTTTCCAGCGCCAGCGGCCGGCTTGGCCCGATGGACATCGCCGCTCCCCCCTCTTTTTTCGATAATAGCATCAGTATACAACAGGGAAAGAGTTCCGTCAACGAAAAGTGCCCTCCGCATTTCACGATGCCGGGCTTACCCGGCCCCACCTTACGCAGTGCCAAACAAAGGCCCTGCTTCGCCGCCAGCGTCCTTGCCCTCTCCAAAATTTTTCCAAACAATTTTCCATCAACCTATTGACAATCTAGGTAAATGGGGATATAATGCAGCCATCCAATCCACCAACTTGGTGGGATTTCAGAGAAAGGAGGGCACTACCATGACGCTGATCTGGAAAAATCTGCTGCACGCGAACTTCCGTTGTGGGCGAATGTACTCAGGCCGGGCAGAAAATCTGACGAGCTGCTGTGCTTTGCCCTCCGGTGGACGAATGTGTCCCGAAGTGTAATGCTGCAAGCGCAATGTCGAACTTCTTGCCCGGTACGCTGTCTTGAGACCGCAGCGACCGGGATTTTTTGTAAGCAAAAATAATACTATTCGTATAAATAGAGAGGTAAATAACATGTCTAACTATAAATTCGAGACCCTTCAGCTCCACGTCGGTCAGGAGCAGGCCGACCCCGCCACCGATTCCCGCGCAGTGCCCATTTATCAGACCACTTCCTACGTCTTCCGCAACAGCCAGCACGCCGCAGACCGCTTCGGTCTGGCTGACGCGGGCAACATCTACGGCCGCCTGACCAACTCCACGCAAGACGTCTTCGAGAAGCGCATCGCCGCGCTGGAAGGCGGCGTGGCCGCTCTGGCAACTGCTTCCGGTGCCGCAGCCATCACCTACACCATCGAGGCGCTGGCACAGGCTGGTGACCACATCGTTGCCCAGAAGACCATCTACGGCGGCAGCTACAACCTGCTGGAGCACACCCTGACCCAGTTCGGCGTCACCACCACCTTCGTCAATGCACACGACCTCGCCGAGGTGGAGAACGCCATCCAACCCAACACCAAGGCCGTCTATCTGGAGACGCTGGGCAACCCCAACAGCGACATCCCCGACATCGACGCCATTGCAGCCCTCGCCCATAAGCACGGTCTGCCGCTGGTCATTGATAACACCTTCGGCACCCCGTACCTGATCCGTCCCATCGAGCACGGCGCAGACATCGTGGTCCACTCCGCTACCAAGTTCATTGGCGGCCACGGCACCACGCTGGGCGGCATCATCGTGGACAGCGGCAACTTCGACTGGAAGGCCAGCGGCCGTTATCCCAACATCGCCGCGCCCAACCCCAGCTACCACGGCGTTTCCTTCGCCGAGGCTGCCGGCCCCGCTGCCTTTGTCACCTACATCCGCGCCATCCTGCTGCGTGATACCGGTGCCACCATCTCCCCGTTCAACGCCTTCCTGCTGCTGCAGGGCACCGAGACCCTGAGCCTCCGCATCGAGCGCCATGTGGAGAACACCAAGAAGGTCGTCGAGTTCCTCGCCAACCATCCGCAGGTCGAAAAGGTCAACCATCCGTCCCTGCCCGACCACCCCGATCACGCGCTGTACGAGAAGTATTTCCCCAACGGCGGCGCTTCCATCTTTACCTTTAATATCAAGGGCGGCCGTGAGGAAGCCTTCAAGTTCATCGACAACCTGAAGATCTTCTCCCTTCTGGCCAATGTCGCCGACGTAAAGAGCCTTGTCATCCACCCGGCTTCCACCACCCACAGCCAGCTGAACGACGAGGAGCTGGCCGAGCAGCAGATCTATCAGAACACCATCCGCCTGTCCATCGGCACCGAGCACATCGACGATATCATCGCCGACCTCGAAGCCGGTTTCGCAGCCGTCCGCGGCGAGTGATGGTGCCGGGCGCCGTCCCCCCATGCTCTGACAACCAACTCTCCTTCATGTGTGTGTAAAAACCAGAAGAACTTCTGCCTTTCAGCTGGGCGGAGGTTCTTTTGGTTTTTTGTTTTATGAACGAACTGCGAAGTTTTTGCAAAATGGTGCTGGCAAAACTGGCATATTAAATTTGAATGTGCTACTCTCTTTTCAGAGAGGCTTTATACGGCCTAAAAGGAGGATTTTCATGAAAGAAGTCAAAACGCCCAAAAAGCCGCTGGCGATCTATTATACCATCGTGCTTTTACTGCTTCTGCTCCTCAATGTCGTGCTTGTGCCGTGGATGAACGAACGGCAGATCAAAGAGGTGGACTACGGCACCTTTATGAGCATGACCGAGGAGAAGAACATCGGCAAAGTGGACATCGAGTCCAACCAGATCATCTTCACCGATAAGGACAACACCCAAGTCTACAAGACCGGCCTGATGGATGACTCCGGCCTGACCGAGCGGCTTTACACCGCCGGGGCCGAGTTTTCCAGCGAGATCGTGGAACAGGGGTCTCCGGTCCTCAGCTTTCTGATCTGGTTCGTGCTGCCCATCATCCTGTTCACCGCGCTGGGCAACTATATGAATAAAAAGCTCATGGATAAGATGGGCGGCCCCAACTCCATGATGTTTGGCGGCATTGGAAAATCCAACGCCAAGGTCTACGTCCAGTCCACCGAGGGCATCCACTTCTCGGATGTGGCCGGTGAGGATGAGGCCAAGGAGAACCTGCAGGAGATCGTTGACTACCTGCACGACCCCAGCAAGTACAAGGACATCGGCGCCCAGATGCCCAAGGGCATCCTGCTCGTCGGCCCTCCGGGCACCGGCAAGACCATGCTGGCCAAGGCCGTGGCCGGTGAATCCAACGTGCCCTTCTTCTCCATGTCCGGTTCGGAATTCGTCGAGATGTTCGTGGGCATGGGCGCTTCCAAGGTTCGCGACCTGTTCAAACAGGCCAAGGAAAAGGCCCCCTGCATCGTCTTCATCGACGAGATCGACGCCATCGGCCAGAAGCGCAACAGCGGCCAGTACGGCGGCAACGACGAGCGCGAACAGACCCTGAACCAGCTTCTGACCGAGATGGACGGTTTTGAGGGAAACAACGGTGTCATCATTCTGGCGGCCACCAACCGCCCGGAATCCCTTGACCCGGCCCTCACCCGCCCCGGCCGCTTCGACCGCCGGGTGCCCGTGGAGCTGCCCGACCTGAAGGGCCGCGAGGAGATCCTGAAGGTCCACGCCAAGAAGGTCGCGCTGGCCCCCGGCATCGATTTCAGCGTCGTGGCCCGGATGGCCTCCGGTGCATCCGGCGCCGAGCTGGCCAACATCGTCAACGAAGCTGCCCTGCGGGCCGTCCGCGCGGGCCGCAAGAGCGTGACCCAAGCCGACCTTGAGGAGAGCATCGAGGTGGTCATCGCGGGCTACCAGAAGAAGAACTCCATCCTCACCGACAAGGAAAAGTGCATCGTGGCCTACCACGAGATCGGCCACGCCCTTGTGGCGGCAAAACAGACCCACTCTGCCCCGGTGCAGAAGATCACCATCATCCCCCGCACCTCCGGCGCGCTGGGCTACACCATGCAGGTGGAAGAGGGCAACCACTACCTGATGGATAAGACCGAGCTGGAAAATAAGATTGCTACCCTGACCGGCGGCCGCGCGGCGGAGGAAGTCGTCTTCGGCTCCATCACCACCGGCGCGTCCAACGACATCGAACAGGCAACGAAGCTTGCCCGCGCCATGCTGACCCGCTACGGCATGAGCGACGACTTCGACATGGTGGCTTTGGAGACCGTGAACAACCAGTACCTCGGCGGAGACACCTCCCTTGCCTGCTCGGCCCAGACCCAGCGCGAAATCGACCAGAAGGTCGTCGCCCTCGTCAAGGCCCAGCACCAGAAAGCCATCCAGATCCTGACCGACAACCGCGAAAAGCTGGATGATCTGGCCAAGTACCTCTACCAGAAGGAGACCATCACCGGCGACGAATTCATGGAAATTTTGGATTCCCCGCAATAATCCCCTTTCCCCTTTCGTATTCCAGATAGAACGGACAACCAAAGTCCGGAAATACAGGAGGACACATCCATGAAGATTTTGAATACGAAACTCGCCCGTCAGGCCATCGCGGCCGCCCTTGTTCTGTCTGCCGCCGCAGCCATGAGCGTCGGTGCCTTCGCCGCAGAGGGCGAAGCGGACACCGCCGCCCTCACCGAGGATGTCACCGTCGCCGGTTACCTGCCCCCGCAGGATGAGAGCACCATGATCCAAGGCGACATCGCCCTTCACAGCGCCGATGTGGCCGTGGGCGAGGCCGACCCCACCTACGGCGGCTACGCCTCCCCGGTGGAAAACCCGGTGCAGGGCAACGTCATGATGATCGCCGAGACCGGCGATGCGCAGACCTCGGAGTCGGCGGCTGACTCCCGCACGGACACCACGTCCAAAGCCGTTTATACGGCACGATACACCGTCAAGGGTCTGCTGGGCAAACAGGTGCTCTACACCGCCACACAGGAGGGCCGCGTAATGACCCTCTCCGTCCCGGAGGACATCGCCACCTTCCGCGCCACGGTCGGTGAGATGCGCAAGCTGATGGCCAACGGCATCGGCACCGTGGTGCTGCAGACCAACAAGAACTCCACCACCCTGAACCTGTCCCTGCTGTGCGAGGGCCAGTCCGATAAGACCAAGATCACCCTCCGCCACTTTAACAGCAACGCCGCCCTGACCGTCGGCCTCCGCTGCCGCCGCGACCTGCTCGTAGGCCGCGACTCGAACTACGGCGGCTACGCCTCCCCCGTGGAGAACCCCATTCAGGGCAACGTCATGATGATCTCCGAGACCGGTGATGCGCAGACTTCCGGCGGCCGCTGACCCGTTCCGGTGCATCGAGGAATGAAAGCTGCCCGGAATTTTCCGTCGAAAGTTGAATTTTCTTCATTTTGCATCTGAGTCAAACTGCTTGACAGGAGCAGACGGGTTTGGTACAATAAGCTCACTTTGAAACAAGCATAAATGCGTTGACGGGGAAAAAACGAAGTGTTTTCTGCTTACAGAGAGCCGCCGGGTGGTGCAAGGCGGTGCGGAGAGCTTCGGCTACTGGCCCCTGAGCGGCAAAGCTGAAATCGCAGTAGGCTTTGACGGATGCCCACCGTTACCGGGGCAGCGATTCGCCGCCAAAAGCCGATCGTGTCGAGTGGCTGGCTCTGCCAGCAAAGAGAGTGGTACCACGGGTGCCCTGTAGTTTGAACTTACAGGCTCTCGTCTCTCAAGGGATTTCGTCCTTTGAGAGACGGGAGCCTTTTTCTTTCGGATAGGCTCTTTCTCTATACAACCTCTCCGTCAATGCTTCGCATTGCCACCTCCCCTAGTAGGGGAGGCCTTGGCAGTCCCTGCAAAGTCCCCGGTTTCGCCAGAGGCTCCCCTACTAGGGGAGCTGTCGAGCGTCAGCGAGACTGAGAGGTTGTACGAAGGGGAGCCTGACGTAATACGTAGTAAGTGTAGGAAATGAGAAATCTGGAGGAGAACAAAAATGATGGACGCTACCAAATACGCACCGGGTTACTACCCGGTCCCCGCCGGTTATGACAGCTGGGTAAAAAAAGACCACATCGAACAGGCCCCTGCATGGTGCAGCGTGGATCTGCGCGACGGCAATCAGGCCCTGATCGTGCCCATGAGCCTTGAGGAAAAGCTGGAGTTCTTCCAGATGCTCGTCAAGATCGGCTTCAAGGAGATCGAGGTCGGCTTCCCCGCCGCCAGCGAGACCGAATATGAGTTCCTGCGCACCCTCATCGAGAAGAATATGATCCCCGATGACGTCACCGTGCAGGTGCTGACCCAGTGCCGCGACCACATCATTCGCCGCACCTTCGAGGCCGTCAAGGGCGCGCCCCACGCGGTCATCCACTTCTACAACTCCACCTCCGTCGCCCAGCGCGAGCAGGTGTTCCACAAGTCCAAGGAGGAGATCAAGAAGATCGCCACCGACGGCGCAAAGCTGGTCAAACAGCTCAGTCAGGAGTACGAGGGCAACTTCCTCTTCGAGTACAGCCCCGAAAGCTTCACCGGCACCGAGGTCGATTACGCCGTCGAGGTCTGCAACGCCGTGCTGGACATCATGCAGCCCACCCCCGACCGCCCGATGATCATCAACCTGCCCGTCACGGTGGAGATGAGTATGCCCCACGTCTACGCCAACCAGATCGAGTACTGCGACAAGCACCTGAAGTACCGCGACAGCGTCATCATCTCCACCCACCCCCACAACGACCGGGGCACCGGCGTCGCCTGTGCTGAGCTGGCCGTGCTGGCCGGTGCCCAGCGCGTCGAGTGCTGCCTGTTCGGCAACGGCGAGCGCACCGGCAACGTGGACGCTGTGACGCTGGCCATGAACATGTACAGCCACGGCGTTGACCCCAAACTGGATTTCTCCAACATGCCGGAGATCTGCGCCACCTACGAGCGGGTGACCCGGATGCACATCTACGAGCGCACTCCGTATGCGGGCCAGCTGGTCTTTGCCGCCTTCTCCGGCAGCCATCAGGACGCCATCGCCAAGGGCATGGCCTACCGCAAGGAGCACGGCGAACACCGCTGGACCTGCCCCTACATCCCCATCGACCCCCACGACATCGGCCGCACCTACGATGCAGACGTCATCCGCATCAACAGCCAGAGCGGCAAGGGCGGCATCGGCTTCGTGCTGGAGCAGAACTACGGCTACAACCTGCCCCCGAAGATGCGCGAAGACCTCGGCTACAAGGTCAAGAATGTCTCCGACCACAGCCACAAAGAGCTCAGCGCCGCCGAAGTGCTCCGCATCTTTGAGGAGAACTTCCTCAACAAGGAAAAGCCGCTCTCCGTTGTGGAGGCCCACTTCGCACAGGTCAACGGCATCACCGCCACCGTCACGCTGGACCTGAACGGCCAGCGCAAGGTGGTCACCTCGGTGGGCAACGGCCGTCTGGATGCCGTGGCCAACGCCATCCAGAGCGCTACCGGCATGGACTTCCACCTCGAAGTCTACTCCGAGCACAGCCTTGACGAAGGCTCCACCTCCCGCGCCGCCTCCTACGTTGGCCTCTCATGGGGCGACGGCAGCATGACGTGGGGTGCCGGCACCGATACCGATATCATCGTGGCCGGTATCAAGGCGCTGGTATCTGCTATTAACAGCAAATAATTGCATTTACTCCTTCCGTCATCGCTGCGCGATGCCACCTCCCTCCCGGAGGGAGGCTTTCAGGCCCCCTCGCCGAGGGGGCTGCCGCGCAAGCGGCTGAGGGAGTCCATCCATTCGATAAAAGGAGAGTACCACCATGGGAATGACCCTGACGCAGAAGATTTTAGCCGCACATGCCGGTCTGGCCGAGGTCAAGGCCGGGCAGCTCATCAACGCCAAGCTCGACATCGTGCTGGGCAATGATATCACCACCCCCGTCGCCATCAACGAGTTCCAGCGCGCGGGCTTCGACAGCGTGTTCGATAAAGAGCACATCGCCATCGTGCTGGACCACTTCGTGCCCAACAAGGACATCAAGAGCGCGACCCAGTCCAAGCAGTGCCGCGAGTTCGCCAACAAATACGACATCCTCAACTTCTACGATGTGGGCCAGATGGGCATCGAGCACGCCCTGCTGCCCGAAAAAGGCATCGTGACCGCGGGCGACTGCGTCATCGGTGCGGACAGCCACACCTGCACCTACGGCGCACTGGGCGCCTTCTCCACCGGCGTCGGCTCCACCGACATGGCCGCCGGTATGGCCACCGGCATGGCATGGTTCAAGGTCCCCGCCGCCATCAAGTTCGTGCTCAAGGGCAAGTTCGGCCCCCGCGTCTCCGGCAAGGATCTGATCCTCCACATCATCGGCCAGATCGGCGTGGACGGCGCACTCTACAAGTCGATGGAGTTCACCGGCCCCGGCGTCGCCAACCTGACCATGGATGACCGCCTGTGCATCTGCAACATGGCCATCGAGGCCGGTGCCAAGAACGGCATCTTCCCCGTGGACGAGACGACGAAAGCTTACCTCAAGGGCCGCAGCCAGCGCGAGCCGGTCTTCTACGAGGCTGACCCGGACGCCGAGTACGAGCAGACCATCGAGATCAACCTCGACCAGTTGGAGCCTACCGTCAGCTACCCCCATCTGCCGGAGAACACCCACCCCGCCAGCGAGGGCAGGGAGATCAAGATCGATCAGGTCGTCATCGGCAGCTGCACCAACGGCCGCTTGGAGGACATGGAAGCCGCTTACAACATCCTGAAGGGCAAGCACATCGCCAAGGGCGTGCGCGGCATCATCATCCCCGCCACCATGGCTGTTTATAAGGAGTGCATCCTCCGCGGCTGGACCACCGCCTTCATCGACGCGGGCTGCATCGTTTCCACCCCCACCTGCGGCCCCTGCCTCGGCGGCTACATGGGCATCCTCGCCGAGGGCGAGCGCTGCATCTCCACCACCAACCGCAACTTCGTGGGCCGCATGGGCCATGTGAAGAGCGAGGTCTATCTGGCCTCCCCGGCCACCGCCGCCGCCAGCGCCCTCACCGGCTACATCACCGACCCCCGCACGGTCTAAGAGAGGAGAAACACCATGAACAATGCAAACGGTTCCGTTTTCAAATACCCGGACAATGTGGATACCGATGTCATCATCCCGGCCCGCTACCTGAACACCCCCAACGCCAAGGAGCTGGCCGCACACTGCATGGAGGACATCGACAAGGACTTCGTGAACAAGGTCCACGAGGGCGATCTCATGGTCGGCGGCTGGAACTTCGGCTGCGGCTCCTCCCGTGAGCACGCCCCCCTCGCCATCAAGACGGCGGGCATCTCGGTGGTCATCGCCAAGAGCTTTGCCCGCATCTTCTACCGCAACAGCATCAACATCGGTCTGCCCATCATGGAGTGCCCGGAGGCTGCCGACGCCATCGCCGCAGGCGATGAAGTCAGCGTCGATTTCGACACGGGCCTCATCACCGATAAGACCACCGGCAAGACCTTCCAAGCCGAACCCTTCCCCCCGTTCATCCAGAAGATCATCGCGGATGGCGGGTTGATGAAGTCGCTGACGAAGAAATAACTCCTTCCGTCATCGCTGCGCGATGCCACCTCCCTCAAAGAGGGAGGCTTTCAGGCCCCTCGCCGAGAGGTCTGTCGCGAAAAGCGACTGGGAGAGTTCTGCATAAAGGAGCCACTATGGAAAAGAACATTGCTGTCATCTGGGGCGACTGCTCCAGCCCGGAGATCGTCAAGCAGACGATCCGCGTCCTCGATAAGATCGCCGAAAAGTACGGCCACACCTTCCACTACACCGACGCAGCCATGGGCGGCGAGGCCATCGACAAGTACGGCGACCCCCTCCCCCAGCACGAGCTGGACAAGTGCCTTGCGGCGGACAGCGTCCTGCTGGGTGCCGTCGGCGGCCCCAAGTGGGAGGGTCTGCCCGGTGAGCAGCGGCCCGAAAAGGGTCTGCTCCGCCTCCGCGCGGGCATGGGCCTGTACTCCAACAACCGCCCCGCGAAGATCTGGCCCCAGCTGGCTCCGGCCAGCCCCCTGAAGCCGGAGATCGTGGCACAGGGCATCGATTTCATCATCGTGCGCGAGCTGATCGGCGGCGTCTACTTCGGCGATCACGAGACCCACACCCTCGAAAACGGCGAGAAACAGGCCATCGACTCCATGCCCTACTCCGAGCACGAGATCGAGCGGATCGGCCGCATCGGCTTCGAGACGGCCCGCAAGCGCCGCAAGAAGCTTTGCTGCGTGGACAAGGCCAATGTGCTGGACACCAGCCGTCTCTGGCGCGCCGTCATGCACCGCTTACAGGCCGAGTACCCGGACGTCGAGTACAGCGAGATGTTCGTGGACAACTGCGCCATGCAGATCGTCAAGGATCCGGCCCAGTTCGACGTCATCGTGACCGAGAACATGTTCGGCGACATCCTCTCCGATGAGGCTTCCATGATCACCGGCTCCATCGGCATGATCCCGTCCTCCTCCCTCGGCGACGGCACCCGCGGCCTGTATGAGCCCATCCACGGCTCCGCCCCCGACATCGCGGGCAAGGACATCGTCAACCCCACCGCCTGCATCCTCTCCGCGGCCATGATGCTGCGCTATTCCTTCGGCCTGACCGAGGAAGCCGATGCCATCGAAAACGCCGTGAACAAGGTGCTCGACAAGGGCATCCGCACCGCCGACAACATGAGCGACGGCTGCACCTGTGTCGGCTGCACCGGCATGGGCGACGCGATCCTTGCGGAGATCTGACATCTTAAACAGAGAAACACCCCCGATTCGATTCTGAACCGGGGGTGTTTTGTATTACTGGCTGTCCGGCAATGCGTTGATCTCCTGTTCCAGTTTCTGAATGCCTTCCATCATCGTATCAAACTGCGGAACATCTCCATACAGCATCATCCGCATCTTTTTATAGTCCGCTTCCAGCTCTTTCCAGCGTTCCGTCGGTGGAACCAATTTCATTGTTCCCGGCTTCGCATCCGGATACCTTGCCCAGCCGCGTGGATAGAACTTCATTTTGAACTCCACAACGCGCTTCAACAGTTCCAGCTGCTGAAATGCCTTTTCCTTTACAGGCGAAGCCGCCATTTTGTAAAGATCATAGTAGTGGCGGGAGTAGCGGGGCGGCATCGATCTGTCCAGCGGCCGATTGGCTTCATGATGAAGGATCGTTGCCTTCTCCCAAAATGTTCGTTCCGGCCTTACGGTGAGGATTTCCGTCTGGGCCTGTTCAAAGATTTTTGGATAGTACGCAGCCACATAGGGCTTTATCGAAACCTCAGAAGCTGGTGTCCACGCCGCAAGCGGCCCGATCTCCAGCCGAATGACCGGGAGGATCGACCCATTCTGAAACAACGCCGGATATTCGAAAATCACAGTCTGCTCCGAACCCGAATCTTTATAGACCTTCGCTTCCCGGCCAAGATCTTCGGTCAGCCCTGCTTTTAATGCCGGGCAGAAGTCATTTTTCAGAAACGCTTCTGCTCTCTCAGAGATTTCTTCATTGACTCTGCTCTGTTTCGTATTGCTCCGTTCTTCCATAGGATACGTAGCAGAATAACCCAGCTCCCGCCAGTCAAGGATCAAATCAATGTCTTCCGAAAAACGGCTGATCAGATCGTACGCCTTTGATAAACTGGTGCCGCCTTTGAACACGATTTTATCTGGCCACGGACTACGATGAAACAAATAATCCAGCGTAAAGCAAACCCAGAAATCCTTTTCCACGATCGCATCATGCAGACCCATTTTTGCCGCGGTATTCCGGAACAGATCCGCACGGTCTTCATCCGGCCATCTCGCAATATTTTTCATCGTTCTTCCCCCCTACCTATCTGCCGGATCGCTTTATAGACCCACTCCGCACACCCTTTGGTTTCTTCCAGCAGCTTTCTGGTTTCTTCCGGCGTAAGTTTCTTCCTGATTTTTTGGAGAATCTCAGGGGTGATATTTTCTTTTCCGATCGCCTTCAACGCCTGAACCACCAATGCCGACTTCTCACTCATTCCGCTGATCTCACGGTTTGTCCGGTGTCGGAACTCCAGCTTTGTTCGATCCCAGCTATAGCTTCGATACGGCCCATCGCTGATGTAACACCACACCGCCGGAACCTGCGTAGAAAGCCCCAGTTGATTGAGTGCAGCTTCCCCGCTTGGAACGATCGTCCAGTGGTATCCACGGGCCAGCGCCTTTGCAACTTTCTGCGGGTCTGTCGCCACCTTTTCGCCCAACCGTGCATTGAACTTCGGCTTTTCATAGACCCCCTTCTGAACACGATACAGCGTTCCATTTTCCGTCAGCCGATTCAGATTTCGTCGAAGGGTCTCACTATCCGCGATCTCGGCAAAGTCAGAACGCACAAAAACGCTTCCCGGATCCATTTTTTCAATTTTCCATTGAATCTTTTTTGCATAGCTGTCTGCCATATCTGCCGCCCTCCTTTGTCCCAAAAATTATATCATTTTCGGGACAAAATTGCAACACTGCATCTTCTTTCTCTTATATAAGCCTTTTTGTCACCCCATCTTTGCAAATCATGAAATACATTCATTTGACAAAATACTTTTGCTAACCTATACTTTATACCATCACTGACGGAACAAAGGATAGGATAAAAAGATGTTGACTCTCGACAAAGTATACCATGCCGCCTTCGTGCTGAAGGACGTTGCACGCAAGACCGACCTCATCGAAGCGCCCAAGCTGTCCAAGGACTGCCAGCTCTACCTGAAGACCGAGAACCTGCAGGCCACCGGCAGCTTCAAGGTGCGCGGCGCTTATTATAAGATCAGCCAGCTCTCCAAGGAGGAGAGCGAGAAAGGCGTCATCGCCTGTTCTGCCGGCAACCACGCACAGGGCGTGGCGCTGGCCGCCACCCGCCGGGGCATCAAGAGCATCGTCTGTATGCCGGACGGTGCCCCCATCATGAAGGTGGAGAACACCAAAAGCCTCGGCGCAGAGGTCTGCCTCGTACCCGGCACCTACGACGACGCCCACGACAAGGCCGTGGAGCTGCAGCAGGAGACCGGCATGACCTTCATCCACCCCTACGACGATGAGCAGGTCATCGCGGGGCAGGGCACCATCGGTCTGGAAATTCTGGACCAGCTGCCCGACGTCGATGCTGTCATCGTGCCTGTGGGCGGCGGCGGCCTCATCTCCGGCGTGGCCTTTGCCATCAAGAGCCTGAAGCCCGATGTCAAGGTCTACGGCGTTCAGGCCGAGGGTGCCCCCAGTATGTACCGTTCCCTCCACGAGCACAAATACCAGACTCTCTCCGCCGCTTCCACCTTTGCGGACGGCATTCAGGTCAAGACCCCCGGTGAGCTGACCTACAAGCTCTGCGAGGCGTATGTGGACGACATCGTGACCGTCACGGAAGACGAGACCGCCGCCGCCATCCTCTCCCTGATGGAGAACCAGAAGCTCGTCGCCGAGGGTGCCGGTGCGGTGCCGGTGGCCGCAGCCCTCTTCAACAAGCTGCCCATCGAGGGCAAAAAGGTGGTCTGCGTCGTCTCCGGCGGCAACATCGACGTCAACATCCTCAACCGCGTCATCACCCGTGGTCTGGTCATGAGCGGTCGCAAGGCCAACCTGACCATTGCGCTGGAGGACAAGCCCGGCCAGCTCAAAAAGGTGGCCGAGATCGTCTCCCGCTGCGGCAGCAACGTCGTCTCCGTCCTGCATGACGGCTCCGACCCCAACATGCCCATCTCCAGCTGCTTCCTCAAGCTGGCACTGGAGACTCGCGACCACGCCCAGATCGAACAGATCCGGCAAGAGCTCACCAAGGCGGGCTTCCAGCTCGTCGCCGAGCGCGTTTAAGAAGCCAAAAAGGAGAGGTTCCAAGCCCGGAACCTCTCCTTTTTGCTGTTTTTCGATTATTTCTGCACGCCGCTCTCGCACTGTTCGATGAACTGCTTGGCCACGCGGGGGCTGCGGCCGCCGGCGCGGATGGCGAAGGCCTCCGCCTTGACGAGGAGCTGGTCCATCGGCATCTGGATGTTATGCTGCTTGGCCAGTTCGGTGAGGATGGCCTCGAAGCGGGCCTTTTCGGGCCGCTGGAAGGTCACGGTCAGGCCGAACCGGGCGGAAAGGCTCATCAGCTCCTGCCGGGTGTCAGCTTCGTGGATATCGTCGCCGGTGCGGTCGGTCAGGGTCTCCTTGATCAGGTGGCGGCGGTTGGAGGTGGCATAGACCGCGATGTTCTTGGCCCGGCCGCCCACGCTGCCTTCGAGGATGGCTTTCAGGGCCGCGAAGTTGTCGTCGTTGGCGGTGAAGCTCAGGTCGTCGATGAAGAGGATGAACTTGAGGGGGTTCGCCGCCAGCTTGTCCATCAGGTCGGGGATCTGATAGAGCTGATTCTTCTTCACCTCCACCAGCCGCAGCCCATCGGGTGCGAACTCGTTGGCAATGGCCTTGACGGCGCTGGACTTGCCGGTGCCCGCGTCGCCATAGAGCAGGACGTTGTTAGCGGGCATCCCGGCCAGCAGGGCCTTGGTGTTGGCGATCACCTTTTCCCGCTCGCCCTCATAGCCCGGCAGCTCGGAGAGGCGCTGGGGGTCGGGGTACTTCACCGGCACCAACCGGCCATCCTCCACCGTGAAGACATGGTGCTTGGCGAACATGCCATAGCCCTTCTTCCCGGCTTCCTGCATCCGCTGGGCGTAGGCTGCCGCAAGGTCGATCTTCTTCGTCTCCCACCGGGGCAGGAAGGCCAGCTCCGGGCGCTGGCTCTGCTCGGAGTAGGCGGTCTGGAACAGCTCGTCCAGCGTCAGGCCGCACAGCTCCTGCAAAAAGTGCAGTTCACTGTCCAGCGCACTTTGCAGCACCGGCGCGATGCCGCCCGCTGCCGCCTGACGCACGCAGACCGTCTCGGTCTCCAACACGGCGTTGGAGAGGTACTCGCCCAGATTGGTGGTCTGCTCAAACAGAGCCGCTTCGAACGAAGCCACTGCGTCGCACACTGGCCCCATGCTGCGGGTACCCGCCTCCATCCGGTCGGTCAAGTCCAATAATTTGGCCACCACCGGGTCGTCCAGCAGGGCGCGGAAGATCACAAGCCCGTGGAGCCGGGCATTCCATTCACGAAGTTTCATAGCCTTTTCCCTCTTGATTTAACGAATGTACCAAAATTATACCGCTCTATGAGGTCCAGTGCAAGCCTGTGTTTAATTATCTTCATCTTTCCGGTGATTCACTTTACAAATCATTGTTTGACATCCGACCGATTTATAGTATAATTGACCCAACGTTCAAAATCGAATGGTAGATACGAAATTTGACGTATCTGAGGGATTTTTAAAAAGTGTAGAGTTGGAACAGGATAGGAAACAGGAGAGACGAGAAATGCAGTTGAATGGTTCTCAGATTTTTGTGGAAGTTCTCTGCGAGCAGGGGGTGGACACCCTCTTCGGGTACCCCGGCGGCGCAGTGCTGAACCTTTACGATGAGCTGTACAAGAACGCCGACCGCATCACCCATGTGCTGACCGCCCACGAGCAGGGTGCAGCCCATGCAGCCGACGGCTACGCACGCGCCACCGGCCGCACCGGTGTGGTGCTGGCCACCAGCGGTCCGGGCGCGACCAACCTTGTCACCGGCATCGCCACCGCTTACATGGACTCGGTGCCCATGGTCGCCTTTACCGGCAACATCCCCACGGCGGGCCTCGGCACGGACGGCTTTCAGGAAGCCTACATCGAGGGCATCACGATGCCCATCACCAAGCATAATTTCACGGTGCGCAAGGTCGAGGACCTCGCCGACACCATGCGCGCGGCCTTCCGCATCGCCCAGAGCGGCCGCAAGGGTCCCGTCCTCGTGGACATCCCCAAGGACGTGACCGCCGCCGTCTGCGAGTTCACCCCCAAGCAGCCGGAGAAGATCCGCACCGTGACCACCTACAACGCCGAACAGGTCAAGTGGGCCGCCGACATCATCAACGCGGCGGAGCGTCCGCTGGTCTACTTCGGCGGCGGCGTGCGGAGCGCAGCCTCCTGCCAGCCCCTGCGGGACCTGATCCACAAGGCTGAGATCCCCGCCACCTACACCCTGATGGCGGCGGGCGTCGTGCCCTACGGTGACCCGATGAACATCGGCATGATCGGTATGCACGGCTGCTACACCGCGAACCGGGCCGTGGCCGACTGCGATGTCCTCATCGCGCTGGGCACCCGCTTCTCGGACCGTGTGGCCCTGAACCCCAAGACCTTTGCAAAAAACGCCACCATCATCCAGATCGACATCGACCCCAGTGAGCTGGGCAAGAACGTGGATGTGGACCTCGCCATTGCCGGCGATGCCGCCTACGTGCTGGGCGGGATGCTCCCCCTCATCGAGGAGAAGAAGCACCCCGACTGGATGAAGATGATCCACGAGTGGCAGGCGCAGGATTACCACCCGGTGTCCGACGCTTCCCGCCTGATGCCCCATCAAGTCATCGGCGAGGTGTGCAATCAGTGCGGCCCGGAGGCCGTCTACGTCACCGACGTGGGCCAGCACCAGATGTGGGCCGCCCAGTACATCCGCCACGCCAAGAGCCGCGGCTTCATCACCAGCGGCGGCCTCGGCACCATGGGCTTCGGCTATGGCGCCGCCATCGGTGCCCAGATGGCACTGGGCCGCGACCAGCGGGTCGTGATGTTCACGGGCGACGGTTCCTTCCACATGAACCTGAACGAAGCCTGCACCGCCGTCAGCTATGAGCTGCCCATCATTACGGTCATCTTCAACAATCAGGTGCTGGGCATGGTCCGCCAGTGGCAGACCGCCTTCTACGGCAAGCGCTTCTCCCAGACCGACCCCCACCGCAAGACGGATTTCGTCAAGCTGGCCGAGGGCTTCGGGCTGAAGGGCTACCGCTGCACCAATCTCGCCGAGTTCCAGACCGCCTTTGCCGAGGCGCTGAAGAACAAGGGCCCCACATGGATCGAGTGCATGATCGACAAGGACGAAAAGGTCCTGCCCATGATCCCCGGCGGCGGCGACATCAACGATATCATCATGAAGTGAGGAGGAACGCACCATGGAATCCAAACGCAGAGTCATCAGTCTGCTGGTGGACAACCAGAGCGGCGTTCTGGCCCGCGTGTCCAGCCTGTTCTGCCGCCGCGGCTTCAACATCGACAGTCTGACCGTCTCGGCCACCAATGACCCCACCGTCAGCCGCATCACGGTCACGGTGTCCGGCACCGATAAGGAGCTGAGCCAGCTCATCCTCCAGACCGAGCGGCTGGAAGTCACCCGTCAGGTCTTCGTCCTCGACAGTGAGAACGCCTTGCAGCGGGAGCTGCTGCTGCTCAAGGTCGCGTGCGACGTCCACACCCGCACCGAGCTGCGGGAGATCGGCAGCATCTACAAGGCCAAGATCATCGACCTGTCCCCGGACAGCATGGTCTTCGAGCTCATCGGCAAGCCCGAAAAGCTGGACGCGTTCTTAAAGATGTTCGCGGATTACACCATCCTCGAACTCTGCCGCACCGGCGTCACTGCGCTGGAACGCGGCGGGATGCACCAGCACATGCAGAAGCCCCCGCAGGAAGTGCGGGATGCGCAGCTGCCCCTGCCCGGCACGAAGTGCCACTGAAGCTCTCCGTCAATGCTTCCCATTGCCACCTCCTTCTGGGAAAGCGGCTGGGGGAGTATCAACAAGTTTTCAAGTCAATCGAATATAAAAAAAGAACGATAAAAGGAGAACAACTACCATGGCTATCAAGAAGTACTATGATTCCGACTGCAACCTCGGCGTGCTGGACGGCAAGACCGTCGCCGTCATCGGCTTCGGCAGTCAGGGCCACGCCCATTCCGAGAACCTCGCTGAGAGCGGCGTCAACGTTGTCGTCGGTCTGCGCAAGGGTTCCGCTCACTGGGAGAAGGCTTCCGAGTTTGCTGCCACCCACGACAACTTCAAGGTCATGGAAGTCGAAGAGGCTGCCAAGGCTGGCGATGTGGTCATGATGCTGGTCCCCGATGAGCTGTGCGCCGACATCTACAACAAGCAGATCGCTCCCTACATGACCGAGGGCAAGGCTCTGGCCTTTGCACACGGCTTCAACATCCACTTCAAGACCATCACCGCTCCCAAGAACGTGGACGTCATCATGATCGCTCCCAAGGGCCCCGGCCACATCGTCCGCCGCCTGTACACCGAGGGCGAGGGCTGCCCGTCCCTGATCTGCGTGGAGCAGGATTACACCGGCAAGGCAAAGGACATCGCTCTGGCTTACGCTTCCGGCATCGGTGCGGGCCGTGCGGGCATCCTGCAGACCACCTTCAAGGAGGAGACCGAGACCGACCTGTTCGGCGAGCAGGCAGTTCTGTGCGGCGGCGTTTCCGAGCTGATCCACGCCGGTTTCGATACGCTGGTCGAGGCTGGCTACGAGCCTGAGATGGCCTACTTCGAGACCTGCCACG
>OHWC01000499.1_pt1 | contig 21140 bp, 19 predicted proteins | sample 1579541 | NCBI WGS metagenome assembly OHWC01 (sample SAMEA3882551, study PRJEB24775) | human gut metagenome | biome: human-associated habitat; feature: intestine environment; material: feces | place: Netherlands | collected 2009/2010
GCGCCACCAGCGCGAGAACCATTTCTGGTTCTCTTTTGGCACGCAAAAGAGAACTTAGCCCCACCGCAAGAGCGATTTAATCCGCGCCACAAGCGCGAGATTCAACCAAACATCGTCTTATCGTAAAAATGGAGGTCCATCATGGCCGGTACTCTTTATATCGTCGCAACCCCCATCGGCAACCTTGATGATATGCCGCCCCGCGTCGCTGCCACTTTTGGCGCGGCGGACTTCGTGGCCGCCGAGGACACCCGCGTGACCATGCGGCTGCTGAACTACCTGGGCCTGAAAAAGCCGATGGTCAGCTACTACGAACACGCATTGCAGAAGGGCGAAGGCATCCTGCGCCGCATCGAGGCGGGCGAGAGCTGCGCCCTCTGCTCCGACGCCGGTATGCCCTGCGTCTCCGACCCGGGCGAGGTCATCGTGCGGGACGCACTGGCCCGGGGCATCAAGGTCGTACCTGTTCCGGCGGCATCTGCCTGTGTGACGGCGCTGGCCGTCTCGGGACAGGACACCTCCCGCTGGGTGTTCGAGGGCTTCCTGCCCGTGAACCGGAAGCAGAAAAAGGAGCGTCTGGCCGAGCTGTTGGGCGAAAAGCGCACCGTCATCTTCTACGAAGCCCCCCACAAGTTGCGCACGACGCTGGATGACCTCGCAAACGCCTTCGGCCCGGAGCGGAGCATCACCCTCTGCCGCGAGCTGACCAAGCTCCACGAAGAGATCTGGAAGACCACCCTCGGCGAGGCACAGACCCACTATGCCGCCAGCGAGCCGCGGGGCGAATATGTGCTGGTCATGGCCGGCGCGCCGGTCTCTGCAGAGCCGGAAGCCGAACTGACTCTCGAGCAGGCCGCCCAGCGGGCACTTGAGCTGACCGGGCAGGGCTTCGGCCCCACTGCCGCCGCCAAGGCTGCCGCGCAGGGCACTCCCTACTCCAAGAGTGAAGTATATAAAGTACTGCTGACTTTGCAGCAGCGCGATCCCGAATAAAATTTGAGGAGGAACCTTTTCCCGTGACGAAACTTCTGATCCTGAGCGACAGCCACAGCAACCGTCTGGCCCTCGAGCACATCCTGAAGGCCGAGGCCGACCACATCGACGCCCTGATCTTTCTGGGCGACGGCCTGCGCGACCTCGAGCAGACGCTGACCCTTTACCCCCGGCTTCGGGCCTACGCCGTGGCCGGAAACTGCGATTTTGGTGCACTGGAACCGCTGGACGGGCTTGCGGCCTTTGATGGGGTGGTCGTCTTCTACACCCACGGCCATATGTACGGAGTGAAATACGACCTCGACACGCTATCCGACGCCGCAGCGGCCCGGGGCGCGAACGTCGCCCTCTTCGGCCACACCCACGTCCCGGTGGCCGAGCAGCGGGGCGATGTGTTCCTGTTCAATCCCGGCTCCTGCGGCCGGTGCTACACCGGCCCCAACACCTACGGCATCCTGACCCTTGCCGACGGCAAGGTGGTGGGCCACGAGCACAAAGAGGTACCCAAGGCATGAGCATCAATGAGGTGCGCTGGCTGTCCGAGTGCGGCAGCACCAACGCCTACGCAAAAGAGCATTTCGAGGAGTTTGGCCCGGTGGGCGCGGTGTACACCACCAACCAGACCGCAGGCCGGGGCCGTCTGGGCCGCAGCTGGGTAAACGCAGAGGGCCGCGCCCTCTATTACACCGCAGTCATCCGGGAGCCGCTGGCCCAGCCTGCCACCCTGCCGCTGCTGGCCAGCCTCGCTGTCCGTGAGCAGCTGGCCCGGCGCTACGGCGTGGACTGCCAGATCAAATGGCCCAACGACCTGCTGCTGAACGGCAAGAAGATCGTGGGCATCCTCTGCGAGAGCGTGAGCTACGGCTACCAGATGCAGGGGCGGGGCATCGTCTGCGGCATCGGCATCAATCTGGCCCAGCCCCAGAGCTATTTCGACGCCGCCGACCTGCCCAACGGCACCTCGCTGGAGCTGCAGGGCGCAGCGGTAGACCTCGACGCCGACCCCCAGTGGCTGGCCGAGGCGCTGACCGATTTCGGCTTCGACCGCCCTCTCTACACCTTCGCACGGGAGGGCTTCGCGCCGTTCCGGGAGGAGTATAAGGCTGCCTGCATCAATCTGGGCCGTCACGTCACCTTCGACCTGCCGGGCGGGGAGCTGGGCAGCGGCACAGCCATCGACGTGGACGCCGACGGCCAGCTCATCGTCCGCACCGACAGCGGCGAGGAGAAGGTCTTTACCGGCGAAGTCTCCGTCCGCGGCATCTATGGAGCTGTATAAATTTTTCTGCACCCCTGCGCCTCTGCGGGCCGTCCGGCCCCGGGGGCGCATTTTGTTTTCCCCGCGAAGGATGCGGAGGCCTCGGGTCTCCCCACAGTTTTCCACAGAGACATTTTGCCGGGGCACGCTTGTGGAAAACTCCGGGGCCAAAAATTCCAGAGGGGAGAGCCGTTTTCCTCCCGGGTGCGAAATGCCTCCGAAAATAAATTTTTGACCTCGACTTTCTTTTGGAAAAAAGGTGCTTCGACCCCTTTTCTCCCCAGTTTTTCCCTCATTTCCCGCTCTTGAATACATCGTGTATAACCCGATGCTCGATTTTCTGTGGAAAACTCAGTGGAAAAAGTGGAAAACACTGTGGGAAAACCGGCTTCTTTTTCACAAAATCAGTGGAAAACCCAGTGGAAAAAGTTAAAAGATGATTCCAGACGGGATACTTCTCCCATCTCCGGATGAAAATGGAACACCGCTGTTCCCACGGATTTTCTTGAATGGACCGGGCAAACATGATACAATGAAAGGCAGGATATGGCCCCGGACATGGGCCGCAAAATTTATTTTCACGGAGGCGTCTGTCTATGAACTGGATCTCCCGCCTTGAGCGGAAATATGGCCGCTTTTGCATCCCGAATCTCATCTCCCTCATCGTAGGCGGACAGATCCTGGTCTACGCCATCGAGCTGTTCGTAAATCAATTTGTCTCATCCTACCTCGGCCTGAGCCGGGGCCTGCTGCTGATGGGGCAGGTGTGGCGTCTCATCACCTTTGTCTTCATCCCGTTCTCGGGGGGCGGGCCGCTGAGCGTCATTCTGGGCATCTACTTCACATGGTTCATCGGCTCTGCGCTGGAAAAGGAGTGGGGCGATTTCCGCTTCAACCTCTACTTCCTGCTGGGGATGGCGGGCACGGCGCTGGGCTGTCTCGTCACCGGCATCCCCGCCGATACCTACTGCCTGTCGCTGTCCCTGCTGCTGGCTTTCGCCATGCTCTACCCCGAGGTGCAGGTGCTTTTGTTCTTCGTCTTCCCGGTGAGGGTGAAGTACTTCGGCCTCTTTGCTGCCGCCATGTGGCTGTTCAGTTTCCTCACCGCCGGGTGGCTGTATAAGGTGAGCTATCTGCTGAGTATGCTGGGCTTCGCACTCTTTTTCGGGCCGCAGGCCCTGCGCAGTGTCCGGGCGTGGATCCGCCGGGAGCAGTGGAAGCGGAAGAACCGGAGGTGAGCCGCTCATGATGATCGACCGCCTTGCGGGCAACGCCGCCCTCAAAGACAGCGTCCGCCTGATGCTGGAAAGCCGCCGCCTGACCCACAGTGTGCTCTTGGTGGGTGAGACAGGCTTAGGCGCGGGCTACGCGGCCCGCTGCGTGGCGGCAGACTATCTTTACCCTGCGGGCGGCGCGCCCGCTGAGGCCCTTCTGCGGGGCGAATGCTGTCGTGCCGTAGGCAAGGCCGGCGACCGCAGCAGCGGTAGGGTGGAAACGGGCATCGTGCGGGAGGCCATCTCCGTCACCGGCATGGGCACGGGCGGGCGGTATCTCGTCAGTCAGGTCAAGGCCATGCGCACTGAGATCTTCAACACCAGCCTCTCTGCCGAAGGCCGCGCCGTCCTGCTCTATCATGTGGAGCGGATGAACGAGGAGTCTGCCAACGCCCTTCTGAAGGTGATGGAAGAGCCGCCTGAGGGAGTGCTGTTCCTCTTGACCGCGGACTCGCTGGCTGGTGTCCTGCCCACCATCCGCAGCCGCTGCATCAGCTTTGCCGTGGCCCCGGTCAGCCCCGAGGAGTGCGCCAAGTGGTGCATCGGGCAGGGTGTGGACAAAAAGCAGGCCCAGCTTTACAGCCAGCTGTTCGACGGCCACATCGGCACCGTGCTCGCGGCGGCGCAGGACGACGCCCGCCGGGAACAGGTGGAAAAGGCCCTGACGCTGGCGAAGGCGGCGGCGGCGCAGGACAGCTACGCGGCCGCCGTTCTGCTGGCAGGGTACGAGAAGGACAAGGCCGCAGCCGCCGCGCTGCTGGGCGATTTCCGGGCTGTGGCTGCCGCCGGACTGCGGGGCTGCGGCGGTGCGCCCTTGACGGGCGATGCCGCCCGCCGCGCCCTCTCGCTGGCCGATGCCGCCATCCAGCGGCTGGGGGCGCAGGTGAATCCGAAGATCGTGCTTTCTGTGCTGGCGGCGAAGCTGGGATGATCCCACTTTTTCAGTTCTTATTAAGAACAAAAAGCAGATACACTGTCTTTCATCAGGAGCCGAATGGCCTAATGGAAGGTTAGTGCATCTGCTTTATTTATAACTTACCGAATTTTGTGGCAGCTTCCGCCTGAGAGTCATCTGATTTTCAAGTTGCCTGTTCAGACCCATGTACAACCAAAATTATATGTCATTATCGATACGGTGGCCAACATTGTTGCCTGCCAAAGCACCGCCAATGCCGCCAATAACGGCACCGGGAATCAGACCGGAAATCGCCCCCGCAGGCCCCATTGCAATGCCTACGCTTGCTCCCTTCCATGCACCTGCAACAGCACCCGTCAATGCTCCAAAAAGTGTAGCTCCTACTTCAAACATAAAATTTTCCTCCTTGACATTATTTATCTTATGGATCATGACTGATCCACTATTTTCTTGACTCACTCGCTTTTATTCTGTCTTACAGCTTATCTAAACCACTGCGGATAGCATCCGCTAGTGATTTCCGAGCGACACGATAAAAAGGAAACTCCAGCGGTCCAGAAACCAACGTATAACATGGGTCGAGGATGCTGTCGAAGCACTCTTCTCTATCCGCATCTGTTAAAGCGTCCACGAATGCATCTGTAAACAAGTCAAACATTCTCTGCGCCTCCATTCATTTCGACTGTAGTGATTTTCAAGCAAATATAGTAATTTACTTGTCGTATTTGCAATATACCACATAAACTCAAGAATGTCAATAGCGATTTGCAAAAAAAACACAACTCCGATATTCGGAGTTGTGTTTTTTTTTTAAGAATCACTTTTTTGAAGCAATTTATAGTACTCGATTTTTGATTCTCTGATGCTGATTTCCGCCTCGACTCTCGCCAGTTCCTGTTTCAGTTCAAGGAGCCGTAGTTGCTCTTCCAGTATTTTCTTGTCGTACTCTTTAATAGATTCACGCTTTTTATCGGACTGCTCATCAGTTGTATCACCGTCCTGTCCCGAAGATTTTTCATCAGGTAATTCTGTCACTGCTTTTCGATTCTGTGATTCAGCCTCTTCGGTTTCCGATACAGGTGCTGTAGCAGGCTCATTTTTATCTTCAGAACGCAACCGTATAATTTCATCAGGACCTTTTTCTAACAGTCCGCTCGCAGCACTTACCGCACCAGCTACTGCCCCTACAGGTCCACCAATAATAGAACCTATAACAGGGCCAGCAACAGACCCCAGTATTTTCCCTGTTGTATGGCCTGTTTCAAACTGCACTAGGTCATATTTTATTTTATGCTCATTCAGCCAGTACTTTATGGCCGAACGCATCCGACCGTTGGATGAACGATTTACAAAATCCACAATATCTTCCAGCTTGATTGAGCTTCCATTCCGGCCGCGCCTGAGCGTAGCCTCAAGTTTTCCCTCACGAATCCAGCGGCGGACCGTCTCCTCATTTACATTCAACATGGATGCGACGTCAGCTACGGAGTAAGACTGCATAAAATCACCCCCTTATAAAAACAATATGATATAATAATCCCATTTTTTGTCAAGAGATGTTGTATTTACTATATTGATTTCAGAATTGTGTTTTCTTTTCGCCTACACCATTATCTTCTGTGGGAACGGGAGCGATTCCTCCGCCGCAGGTTCAGCGAGCCGCCGCCGGCCACCATCGTGAGGAAGCCCAGCACGATGAGGATGCCTACCAGCGCAGCCATGAGCAGAAGGGTCGTTTTGGCGTCGGTGCGAAAGTCGGACACATACTCCCTGTGGGTGACAAGGTCCACCGTTCCCATCTCATAGCCGTCGAGATAGACGGTGGCCGTGCCCAGCACAGCGCCCTCCTTGATGGTGGCGGCAGCGCTCTCCGGCAGGGAGAAGTCGAACGTCACCTCGTCGTCGGCATGGCCGTAGCCGCTGAGGTCATTGGCGGCATACAGCTCCACAGTCTCTTCGGCGCGGCACTTGGTCAGCGGGAGGGTGGTCAGCACCGTCTCCGTGTCCACCAAGGGCCGGTCGGCGAAGCTGGAAAAGGCCCAGTCCAGAAGTTCAGAGCACTCCCGATAGATGTTGTTCAGGTCGCTGCCCAGCACCACGAGGCCATAGGTGTGGCCATCCTGCTGGGCGAAGGTGACGAAGCACCGCCCCGCGAGGGTGGTGAAACCGGTCTTCATGCCCCGGATATAGTCGCGGTAGTAGGCGTACTCCGGGTCCAGCATGAGGTTGGTGGACTTGATGGAGCGCTCGTTCTGGTGGAGGTTCGTTGCGGGCAGGGTATAGGTGAGGGTGTTGGCGGCCTGCATATAGGTCTCGTCGGCGTAGCAGGCGGCAGCAATTTTGGCGAGGTCTTCGGCTGTGGAGACATTGCCATAGTCGTACAGGCCGTGGACGCAGGTGAAGGTGGTGTCCTCACAGCCCAGCTCCTTGGCGCGGGCATTCATCCGGGCCACAAAGGCCGTCAGGTCGCCGCCCGAGACATCGCTGGCGATGACACTGGCCGCGTCGTTGGCGCTGGCCACCAGCAGGCCGTACAGCAGGTCGATGCGGCGCACCGTCTCGCCGATGCGGAGGTTCATGGTGGAGCCGTTGGCGTTCTGGATGTCCTTGAACTCCTGCGTCAGAGAAGCGGGAATGGTGATCTCGGCGTTCATATCCTTGCCGCTCTCGAGGAAGAGCAGGGCCGTCATCATCTTGGTCAGACTGGCGATGTACCGCTGCTGGTCGGAGTTCTGGCGAAGGATGGGCTTGCCGGTGTCCAGATTGAAGAGGTACACCGACTCGGTATCGCTGACCGTCTGGATGGGCATCTGATAGACGGCGAAGCCGGGCAGGGCGGTGCAGGCCATCAGCACCAGCGTAAGCAGCAGCGCCGCGGCCCGGGGCAGGAAATTCGATCGATTCATAGGCTTTGTCCTCCTTGACATTCCAACGTCAGCCAAATAGTTTGTGCCAGAATCCGCCCCGCTCCTGTTTCTCCGGCTCGGCCTCCACCGGGGCAGGGTGCAGCTCGGGGCTGGTAAAGGCCCAGTCAAACAGCTCTGCCGCCTCCCGGAAGATGTTCTGGGAGTTCGAGCCGAGGATGACCAGCCCGTAGGTGTGGCCGTCCTGCTGGGCGAAGGTAACGAAGCACCGCCCGGCCTGCGTGGTAAAACCGGTCTTCATGCCGTGGGCATAGCTGCGGTAGTAGCCGCTGGCGGGCTGCAGGAGCTTGTTGGTCGTCGTGATCGTCCGGGCCGGATGCAGCTCCGTGGCAGTCAGCCGATAGGACGCCGTATCCGCGATCTGGCGGTAGGTGGAGTTTGCGTAACAGGCCAGCGCGATCTTGGCCATGTCCCGGGCTGTGGAGTAGTTCCCGCCGTCGTAGAGGCCGTGCGGGCAGGTGAAGTGGGTCGCCGTGCAGCCCAGCTGGCTTGCCCGGACGTTCATCTGCGCTGCAAACGCAGCGAGACTGCCGGAGGTGTCATTGGCCAGCACGCTGGCCGCATCGTTGGCGCTGGGCAGGAGCATGGCGTACATCATGTCGATGCGGCGCACCGTTTCGCCCGCCTGCAGGCCGATGGTGTGGCCCCGGTTGGCCCGGATGGACTGTAACTCCGGCGTGAGGCTGTCCGGGATGGTGATGCTGGCGTTGAGGTCGGTGCCGCTTTCCAGCACCAGCAGAGCCGTCATCATCTTGGTCAGGCTGGCGACGCAGCGGGGAAGGTCGGGATTCTGCTCCACGAGGGTCTCCCCGGTGTCGGCGTCGAAGAGGTAGATGGATTCCTGCGGATAGGCGGCTTGGATGGGCATGGCGTAGACCGCGAAGCCCGACAGCGCCACCGTGGTGAGGAACACGGCAGTCAGGGCCAGCGCCGCCAGCTGCCGCATCGGGGACGTAAACTTCATAAAGCGAAACTCCTTCGGAAGCCCCGGGCTTCCATAATCCGATATAAAATGCTATTATAAAGAATACCATAAATGAAGCAAAAGAGAAAGGTGGTTTTTCAACAATGATCCTGTCCTTTGGTGGAAAAACGCCCCGGGATGAGGGCGCAGTCTTCGTGGCCGCGAATGCGACGGTGCTGGGCGATGTGACGCTGGGCAAGGGCACGAACATCTGGTACGGGGCTGTGCTGCGGGGCGACGAGGGCACGCTGGTGCTGGGCGAAAACTGCAACGTGCAGGACAACGCTGTCCTCCACTGCGACCCGGGCGGACAAGTCCTTCTGGGCAAAAACGTCACGGTGGGCCACTGCGCCCTTGCCCACGGCTGCACAGTGGGGGAAAACAGCCTCATCGGGATGCACGCCACCCTGCTCAACCACTCTGTCGTGGGCAAAAACTGCATCATCGGGGCGGGAGCGCTGGTGCCGGAGGGGATGGTCATCCCCGACAACTCGGTGGCCGTGGGCGTGCCCGCCCGGGTCATCAAGACCATCCGGGACGACCAGCTGGCCCACAACATCGAAAACGCCGAGGCCTATGTGGAGATGGGGCGGCAGCACGCGGCCCTTGTCTCCGATGCTGAAAATTGAGCATCCGTCTCCCAAAAATTTCACAGGCCGATTAACAAATCTTTCACAAGAAAGACATGATTTTGGCCCACAGTTCGGGTATACTATAGCTCACAAGGGTGCGGGGCCGCAACCGCACCCTTGCACATGATTCCTCCTCACACCAAAGCAATACCCCAAACGACAAGACCCCTTTCCGCGTCGCCGCAAGCGCGGGAAGGGGTCTTGTTGCGTCTTGGGGGCCGGAATGCAGAACGCCCCCGCTCAGGGTCTTGAGCGGGGGCGTTCTGTATCGTTACATCATATTGCGGAAGACGACCTGTGCGATCTGGAAATAGAGGATCAGGCTGCAGGCGTCCACGATGGTGGTGATGAAGGGGGTCGCCATGATGGCCGGGTCGGCGCCCAGCTTCTTGGCGGCCAGCGGCAGCATACCGCCCACCAGCTTTGCGAGGATGACGCTGAAGAACAGCGACACACTGACCACCACCGCATAGCCGATGACGTTCTGATACTGCCCGGCGTAGAGGTAGGTGTACATCAGGTAGATGCGCAGGCCGTTGACAAGGCCCAGCACCGCGCCGACGATGGCGGAGACCCGCAGCTCCTTGCCCAGAACGCGGAGGAAATCGCTGGGTTCCACCTCGCCCAGCGCGAGGCCGCGCACCATGAGGGTGCTGATCTGGTTGCCGCAGTTGCCGGCGGTGTCCATCAGCATGGGCATGAAGGAGACCAGCAGGGGCAGGCTGACGAACGCCTCCTCGTAGTGGGTCGTGACCATGCCGGTGAAGGTGGCAGAGAGCATCAGGATGAGCAGCCATGGGATACGCTGCTTGGCGTGGGTCCAGACGCTGGTGCCGAAGTAGGTGGTGGCATCGTCGTCGGGCAGGATCGCCGCCATCTTCTGCATATCCTCGGTGCTCTCGTCGGTCAGGACGTCGATGGCATCGTCGATGGTGATGATACCGACGAACATCCCCTCGTTGTCCAGAACAGGCATGGCGGTGAAGTCGTAGCGCTGCATCTCACGGGCCACGAACTCCTGATCGTCCGTGACCTTCACGGCGACGACATTGTCGTCCATGATGTCCGTGATGGGGGTGGACGGGTCCGCCAGCAGCAGGCTGCGGGCCGACACGACGCCCTTCAGGCGGTTGCGCTCCACCACATAGCAGGTGTAGACGGTCTCGGCGTTCTCGCCCTGCTTGCGGATGGCGGCAAAAGCCTGTTCCACCGTCATATCCATGCGCAGACGCACATATTCCGGGGTCATCAGGCTGCCGGCAGAGCTTTCCGGGTAATTCAGCAGCTTGTTCAGGCTCTCGCGGGTCTCCCGGGAGGATTTTTCCAGCACCCGCTTGACCACGCCTGCGGGCATATCTTCCAGCAGGTCGGCGGCATCGTCCAAGCTCATCTCCTCGATGGCGCTCACCAGCTCCACGTCCGAGAAAGCGTTCACCAGATCGTCCCGGGCTTCGTCGGACATATAGGCAAAGGCTTCGGTGGCAACTTCCTTTTTCAGCAGACGGAACACCACCAGACGGTTGTTCTCGTCCAGCTCTTCCAGCAGCTCGGCAAGGTCGGCGGGCTGCTCTTCCTCGGTCACTTCGCGCAGCTTGACGTACTGCTTCTTGATGAGCAGCTTGAGCAGACGGCTTTTGGTGAGCATCTCAGGGTTGGCCTTGACCTCTTCGTCGTTGGCCTCCTCTTTTTCGGCCTCACGGACGTCCTGCCTGAGGTCTTCGGTGGCCTGCTCGTTCAGGTCTTCGGCCAATTTCTGGCGCACCTCGGCGGGAATATCGGCAGGCAGCTCCTGCACCGGAAGGGCTTCGTCCACTTCGCGCTCCGGGTTATTCTTTTTTTCTTCCATTCGTGTTCCTCCTCTTTCCTGTCTCAGGAGGACACAGCCGCATCAACGCAAAAGCGCCGCTCCTGCACCGCAGCCTCAGGGCCGCACACGCCCCGTCTGCACGCGCAGAGCTGCGCCCCTTTTGTACGGCAGCCGGACAGCAGACACCCCGCTGTTCAGCGTACAAAAAAGGCGAACGCAGCACCTTTCGCGGTCGTTCCGGCCGCATCATTCCATCGTCTTCGACTATGATCCGGGTCCATTGTCCTGCGTTCACCTCCACAAGTTCAAAATACTAAGTTTCTTAGCCTTACAGGTTTATTATATCTCCTTAAAAATGCCCGGTCAACCCTGTAAGCGTTCCATTTCCGGAATATTGCCGTACAAAAACACACAGCGCCCTCCCCGGTGCTTGCGGCTTCACCGGAAAGGGCGCTGTGTTCGGATATTGCTTTGGTGTGAGGAGGAATCATGTACAAGGAATCGGTTGCGGCCCCGAATCCTCATGGCTGTAGTATAACAGCTTTTCGGCTGGATTTCATGAAAAACCTATGAAGAAAGTGTAAAAATCGAAAGGCATAAAAAATACGCCCCGGACACTGTTTCCAGTGAGCGGGGCGCTAAAAACGGATCTCGTTTTTGGCTGCGGCAAGATCCCTGCAAAGCAGGTCTTATGCAGCAGGCGGAGCAAGGTATCTGCGAGCAGACCTTATGCTCCTGACACACGCGAAGTATGCTTTCAAGGACCCTCGCGGGCGCTTTGGTATTTCAGACTCTGCCCGCCCCGACGCGTTCGGGAGCAGGCAGAGAGTCGAAATCAGTTTGGGGCACAAAGCTTTGGTCTTTGCGTAGGCGTAAGCCGCGTCTTTGCTCTGGCCGGGGCCGCAGTTTCGTACTGCTGCGTTGCGCAGTAATCGCCAGCACGGAGCAGCCGCCCTTTCGGGACTAAGGTGCCGCTGCGGCAGGTTTCGGCCAGAGGGAAAAGAACTTTGGTTTACTTGTACAGCTCGACCAGACGGCTCAGGTGCTCGTAACGGTCGTTTGCGACCTGCTCGTTGCGAGCGAAGAGCTGCTTTGCACGCTCCGGGAAGGCGCGGGTCAGGCGGCTGTAACGGGTCTCGTTTGCCAGCAGGGCCTGATACTTCTCGCCATCCACAGCCTTGGAGGTCAGGGTGAAGGGGTTCTTGCCCTGAGCCTTGTTGGCCGGATTGAAGGTGAACAGGTTCCAGTAACCAGCCTCAACTGCCTTCTTCATCTCGTTCTGGCAGTTGGTCATGCCGCCCTTAACACCGTGCAGCTCGCAGGGAGCGTAGCCGATGATGATGGACGGGCCGGGGTAAGCCTCAGCCTCAGCAATGGCCTTGACAGCCTGAGCCATGTTAGCGCCCAGAGCAATCTGAGCAACATAGATGTAGCCATAGGTCATGCAGATCTCGGCCAGGCTCTTCTTGCTGATTTCCTTACCGGCAGCAGCAAACTGGCAAACCTCACCGATGTTGGAGGCCTTGGAAGCCTGTCCGCCGGTGTTGGAGTACATCTCGGTATCGAAGACCATAACATTGACATCGTGGCCGGAAGCCAGAACGTGATCCAGGCCGCCGTAACCGATGTCATATGCCCAGCCGTCGCCGCCGAAGATCCAGAAGCTCTTCTTGGCCAGGTACTGCTTATCCTTCAGGATCTCTTTAGATTCATCGCAGCCGCAGGCTTCCAGAGCAGCGATCAGGGCCTTGGCAGGAGCGTCGTTGGCCTTGGTGTTGTTCTTGGTTTCCAGGTACTTGTCGATGACAGCATCCAGATCAGCATTCTTGCCCTTCAGAGCTTCAACCTTGGTGATCAGGTTGGCACGAACAGTCTCGTAACCAATCTGCATGCCCAGGCCGTGCTCAGCGTTATCCTCGAACAGGGAGTTGATCCAAGCGGGGCCGAAGCCAGACTCCTTGTTGGTGGTGTACGGGCTGATGGAAGCGGTGCCGCCCCAGATGGAGGAGCAGCCGGTGGCGTTGGAGATGAACATCTTCTCGCCGAACAGCTGGGTGATCAGGCGGGCGTAAGAAGTCTCGGCGCAGCCTGCGCAGGAGCCAGAGAACTCAAGCAGCGGCTGGTTGAACTGAGAACCCTTGACGGAAATATCGGAAACAACACCAGGGATGTTGTCCTTCTTGCGGATGTTCTCGACGCAGTAATCGAAAGCAGCCTGCTGTGCAGCCTGGCTCTCCTGCGGCTTCATCTCGATTGCCTTGGTCGGGCAGACGGTGACACATTCGCCGCAGCCCATGCAGTCCAGCGGAGAGACAGCCATGGTGAACTTGTACTCGCTAGCCTTGGGCTTGGTGTCAGCCAGCTTGGTGCTTTCGGGAGCATTAGCAGCTTCGTCAGCAGTCAGGCAGAACGGACGGATGGTAGCATGAGAGCAGACGAATGCACACTGGTTACACTGAATGCACTTCTCAGCATCCCACTCGGGAACCATAACAGCGGTGCCGCGCTTCTCGTAAGCAGAAGCACCCTGCTCCCACTCGCCGTTGACGTTGCCTTCAAAGGCAGAAACAGGCAGGCTGTCGCCGTCCATACGGCTGATGGGCTCCATGACGTCGCGGATCTGCTTGACCAGTGCATCGGGTCCCTTCAGGGCCTTCGGGGCAGCATCGGGAGCCGGGTTGTGCCAGCTCTCGGGGACGTTGACCTTATGGACAGCGTCAACACCGGCATCGATAGCCTTCCAGTTCATCTGGACAACAGCGTCGCCCTTCTTGCCGTAGCTCTTCTTGGCAGCGGCCTTCATGAACTCAACAGCTTCGTCGATGGGCATAACGTCAGCCAGCTTGAAGAAAGCAGACTGCAGGATGGTGTTGGTGCGCTTGCCCATGCCGATCTCGATAGCCTTATCGATAGCATTGATGGTGTACAGCTGAATGTTGTTATCAGCAATGTACTTCTTATCAGCAGCGTTCAGATGCTCGTCCAGCTCCTCATCGGTCCACTGGCAGTTGATCATGAACACGCCGCCTGGCTTGACATCCTGGACCATCTTCATGCCCATGTGGATGTAAGCGGGGTTATGGCAGGCAACGAAGTCAGCCTGGTTGATGTAGTAGGGGCTGCGGATGGGCTTATCGCCAAAACGCAGATGGCTGATGGTAACGCCGCCGGTCTTCTTGGAGTCATACTGGAAGTAAGCCTGAATGTACTTGTCGGTATGGTCGCCAATGATCTTGGTGGAGTTCTTGTTTGCGCCGACAGTGCCGTCGCCGCCGAGACCCCAGAACTTGCACTCTTTGGTGCCGGGAGCAGAGGTGATCGGAGCGGGCTTGACTTCGGGCAGGCTCAGGTTGGTGACGTCATCGGTGATGCCGATGGTGAAGCGAGGCTTCGGATCAGCCTTCTCCAGTTCGGTGTAGATGGCGAACACGCTGGACGGCGGGGTGTCCTTGGAGCCCAGGCCGTAACGGCCGCCGGTCAGGACAACATCGTTCATGCCAGCTTCACGCAGGGTGGTGGCAACATCCAGGTACAGGGGTTCGCCCAGGGAGCCGGGCTCCTTGGTGCGGTCCAAAACTGCGATCTTCTTTGCGGTCTTGGGCAGAACCTTCAGCAGAGCAGAAGAAACCCAAGGACGATACAGACGAACCAGAACCAGGCCAACCTTCTCGCCCTTAGCGGTCAGGTAGTCAACAACTTCTTCGGCAACGTCGCAGATGGAGCCCATAGCGATGATGACGCGGTCTGCATCGGGAGCGCCGTAGTAGTTGAACAGGTCATAGTTGGTGCCCAGCTTTTCGTTGATCTTGGCCATGTACTTCTCGACAACTGCGGGCAGTGCCTCGTATGCCGGGTTGCAGGCTTCACGATGCTGGAAGAAAACGTCGCCGTTTTCGTGAGAACCGCGCATCTTGGGATGTTCGGGGTTCAGAGCCTTGGCACGGAACTCCTCAACAGCCTCCATGTTGCACATTTCCTTCAGGTCTTCGTAATCCCACTTTTCGATCTTCTGGATCTCGTGAGAAGTACGGAAGCCGTCGAAGAAGTTCACGAACGGAACATGGCCTTCGATAGCGGACAGGTGAGCAACGGGGCTCAGATCCATAACTTCCTGAGGGTTGGATTCGCACAGCATGGCAAAACCGGTCTGACGAACGGCCATAACGTCGCTGTGGTCACCGAAGATGTTCAGGGCCTGGGTAGCAACGGTACGGGCGGAAACGTCAAAAACGCAGGGCAGCTGCTCGGCTGCGATTTTGTACATGTTGGGGATCATCAGCAGAAGACCCTGAGAAGCGGTGAAGGTGGTGGTGATAGCACCGGTGCCCAGAGAACCGTGCACAGCACCTGCGGCGCCAGCCTCGGACTCCATTTCAACAACCTTGACCTGGTTCCCGAAAATGTTCTTCAGGCCGGCGGCGCTCCACTGGTCAACAGTGTCTGCCATCGGGCTGGAGGGGGTAATCGGGTAGATGGCAGCAACATCGGTAAACGCATAAGCTACATGCGCAGCCGCGGTATTGCCATCCATGGACTGTTTTGCTCTTGGCATTTTTTTTCCTCCGTTTACTAGGGAATGCCGGAGGGACATTCCCAGTTAGATTAGCACCTGTGTGCCCCTGCTGCAATACTTGCTCCTTGCAGCGGGTAGGCTGCAGCAAAAGCCCACAGGCAGTACCACCCGGCCAAACCCTTGCGAACCTGGCAGATGGCGCTCTTGCTTAAGCTTATTTTACCAAAAAAGGGGCGGAATAGTAAAGCCTATTCAGTTAGAATGTTGCACAAAAATTTTGTGCGCTTGTGTGCAGGTTGACCGTTTTGTGGGAGGGTTTTGTGCAAATTAGCTGAAGCAGGGAAATAAATAGGACTGCATAGGCTGAAAAATCAGAAAAACAGCACAAAAATGGCCCGGCTGACAAAACAAAAGCCAGAAAGCAGAGAAAATTTGAAAAATAAAACGGCATAGCCAATGGAAAATACGCCGGAAGCTTGACAGGGCGGGGCGGGACAATTACAATCAAAGTAAGTATAAAACGGCAAGCAAAGCCCGGCCACAGGCTGGGAAATGTACATATTTAATAAAAACACATCCAGCCGGATGATAGGAAGGGAGCTATGATCTGCCATGCAGCATACCGAAATAAAACTGAACTCCAAAGAAATTTTTAAGGGGAACGTGTTCCGCGTGACCATGGACCAGGTGGAGCTGGAAAATGGCATGACCAGCTTCCGCGAGGTGGTACACCACAACGGAGGGGCGTGCATTCTGCCCCTGACAGATGATGACAAGGTGCTGATGGTGCGCCAGTACCGTTACGCATTGAAAGAAGAACTGTGGGAACTGCCGGCCGGCAAACTGGAAAAGGACGAAGACCCGTTTGAAGCAGCCAAGCGTGAGCTGGAAGAAGAGTGCGGCGTGACGGCGGAACGGTTCATCAACCTGGGGGTGCTGTACCCGACTGTGGGCTATGACAGCGAGAAAATTTATATCTGGGCGGCCAAGGGCCTGAAACCCACCAGCCAGCACCTGGACGATGGGGAATTTTTGGATGTGGCCGCCCTGCCGTTTGACGATGTATTGCAGATGGTGATGACGGACGAAATCCGCGACAGCAAAACCGTGACCGCAATGTTGAAATATGCCTGGCTGCGCCAGCGCGGGGAGGGCTGAAATGCCGGGGAAAAAGCAGGTGCGCTTGGCGTTTTGTGACCTGGCCCCGGACTGGGACTCCCGCGATAACTATTTTACCCAGGCGCTGGAACATGCCGGGTGGGAGATCACGTTCTGCAATGGGCCGGAGGAAAAGCCGGATTTTGTACTCTGCGGGACTTTTGGCTTTGACTTTTTGAAGTATGATTGCTGCCGCATCCAGTTTTCCGGCGAGGACAGCTGGCCGGACCTGAACCTGTATGACTATGCCATGGGGTTCGAGGTGCTGGATTTTGATGGGCGCTACCTGCGGCTGCCGCTGTACGCCATGCGCAGCAGCTGGGCTCCGGCTCTGACCAAGCATACGGTACCGGATGAGGAACTGCTGGCAAAGAAAAAATTCTGCAACTTTGTGGTGAGCAATGACTATTCCAACGAGCGCAACGAATTTTTTGCTGCGCTGAATGCCCACCGCCCAGTGGACAGCGGCGGTGGCTATATGAACAACATCGGCGGGCCGGTGACGGACAAATTGGTGTTCCAGCGTGGGTATAAATTCTCTATTGCGTATGAGAACAGCCGCGGGCCGGGATATTGCACCGAAAAAATCGTGGATGCCTTTGCCGCAGCCACGGTGCCCATTTACTGGGGCGCGCCGGATGTGAAGCAGGAATTTAACCCTGCGGCCTTTTTGTGCGCGGATGATTACCCGGATACGGCGGCGCTGATCGCGGCAATCGATGAGATCGACCGGGACGATGAAAAGTTCCTTGCGATGTGCCATGCGCCGATTCTGGCACCGGACGGAAGCTCCCGCGCGGCACGCTATGTGACGGACGAGGCGTGCGCAGAATTTTTGACCGGTATTTTTGAAAAAGGGCCGCACCTGCGCCGCAACCGCAGCTGCTGGGGTTCTATTTATGAGGGCGACTGGAAGTATTACCGCCGCCTGGCGGAGGCCGACCGGAAGCCGAAGGGACTGCTGCAACGGATTTTGGGGCGGTAACAGCAGCATACCCGGACAAAGAAACAAAACGAGGGAAAGATGGCTTATACGCTGGCGCAGATCGCGCATATTGAAACGGACTTCTCGGAAAAATTCGGCATTCCGCGGCAGAGCGGGCTGGTAGAGGAACTGCGGGCACGCATTGTGTTTGAACCGGAGTTCCGCAGCCCGGATGCGGTGCGCGGGCTGGATGGGTACGATTATATCTGGCTGGTGTGGCAATTTTCCACCGTGGTGCAGGCCGGGCAGGATGGCACCAACTGGCGCCCCACCGTGCGCCCGCCGCGGCTGGGCGGCAATACCCGCATGGGGGTGTTTGCCACCCGCAGCCCGTTCCGGCCCAATGCGCTGGGGCTTTCCAGCGTAAAACTGCTGAAAGTGGAACCCAACACCCCGCAGGGACCGGTACTGACCGTTGGCGGGGCCGACCTTTTGGATGGTACGCCGATTTTTGACATCAAGCCCTACCTGCCCTATGTGGACGCTCACCCGGATGCCCGCGGCGGCTTTACCGACACCACAAAGTTTTATACGCTGCAGGTACAGGCGGAACCGGAAGTGCTGGAACAGATCCCGGCGGACAAGCGGGATGCCCTACTCGGCGTGCTCCGCAGCGACCCCCGCCCCAGCTACCAGCACGACCCCGAACGCCTGTACGGTCTGAGCTTTGGCGGCGTGGAGGTAAAGTTTAAGGTGGATGGGGATGTGTTGACGGTGGTGAGCACGGGAAAATTAAAAAAGAATAAATAATAAAGAATAATGAAGGTGGATCGCCTTCGCTGCGCTCGGCTCAAAAAAATTGGGCTGGGCGCGTTTTTTATTGGGAGATAAGGGGAGAGATGGAAAATAAGAAGAGAGATATTTCCAATAGGGGCGGCGGGCCTATTTGAAATGTGCGTGCGCGGCACGCACACCGGCATTATTCTTTATTCTTTATTCATTATTCTTTCCGCCAAAGGCAGCTTTTGTCGCATGTTTCAACGCTTTGGATATCCCACCGAGGTTATCAACGCAATGTATTCACCTTTTCCACGGTGAAAATGTTGAAAACTCGGTTGAAAGTGTGGAAAACTAAACGGGTTTTCCACACTTTACACGCAAAAGTTGTTTTTTCATGGGGATATATGCCGGCCCGACAACAAAATATTGAACTTTTACCTTGGAGATGCTACAATAAACACACAGTTTACCGCCCTGACTGTCCACTATGGTTGTGGAAAACTGTGCCGGACGGGGCGGAAAATACTGAATTTTCAACAAACCGGAGGGCTTATGCGCTGGATCGATAAGCTGGAACGCCGATGGGGACGGTATGGCATCCCCAATCTGATGAACATTATCCTGGTCGGGCAGCTGATTGCCTGGGTCATTGTGATGGTCATCAATCAGAACTTCTACTATGCCATCACGCTGAACAGGACTTCTTTAATGAGCGGGCAGATCTGGCGTGTTGTGACCTTTTTGTTTGTTCCGCCGCTGTCAGCGGGCATTCAGTTGCTGCTGACGCTGTATTTCCGCTGGTGGGTCGGCAATTCATTGCAGCGCGCGTGGGGCGATTTCCGCTTTATGATGTACATTCTGGTGGGCATGGTGGGTGCATTGGTCGCCTGCCTGATCACCGGGAGCGCGGGTGCATCGGGCATTTTCCTCAGCCTGTTCTTTGCCTATGCGTGGATGTGGCCGGAGCAGCAGGTGCTGCTGTTCTTTATCCTGCCCATTAAGATGAAATGGATGGGCATTGCGGCTGCGGCTATGTGGGTGCTGGAGTTTTTGACCGGAAACTTTGCCAGCAGGGTCAGCCTGCTGTTCGGCATTGCCGGGTTCCTGGCATTCTTTGGTGGTGAGATGTTCACCACGGCCAAGGATGCTATTGTGAGCTACAAGCGCCGCAAAGACTGGGAGAAAAAAATCAACCGGAAATAAGGCAATGCGGCATTTTCGGCGGGGGAAACGAATAAAGGTGGTACAGCATCATCCAAAGATGTGCGGTGCTGCCTGAACCATACAGACCCGGCGGGGTTTGTACCGACCGGACTTTTGGTGTGACAGAATTTCAATCACAAAATGGAGGTTTTGACCATGAAACTGATTACTGCGATTGTAAATAAAGAAGATTCCAAAAATGTTTGTAACGAACTGATCAAGGCAAAGTTCTATGTGACCCGCCTGGCCACCACCGGCGGCTTTCTGATGGCGGGCAACATGACCCTGCTGATCGGCACCGAGGACGAGCGTGTGGACGACTGCATCAAGGTAATCTCCCGCTGCTGCAAACAGCGCACCGAGATCGTTCCCGGCACCGCTTCCATCGGCGTTGGGCTGGAAACCGCTATGCCCATTGAGGTGACCGTTGGCGGCGCAACCATTTTTGTGACCAACGTAGAACGGTTTGAAAAGTTGTAATGCCAATGCTGGAACGCATTGCGGGCAACCGTGAACTGAAACAGGACTTAAAGACGGCGCTGGGCAGCGGGCGGATCGCCCACAGCATTTTGCTGGTGGGGGAGCCGGGCTGCGGTGCCGGCTTTGCCGCGCGCTGCCTGGCGGCGGATTATCTGTACCCCAATGGTGGCCCCCATGCCGAGGCGGTTCTGCGCGGGCAGGATACCGAATCCATTGTGGTGCGTGGGGAGGGGGCTTCCGGCCAGATCAAGGTGGAAGCCATCCGGGATGCGCGGCAGAATATCCAGAAATCAGCCCTTTCTTCGGATGCAGAGGGCCGTGTGCTGTTTATTTATGGCGCGCAGAACCTGAATGGGGCTTCGGCCAACGCAATGCTGAAAATTATGGAGGAGCCGCCGGAGGGAGTCATGTTCCTTTTGACGGCTTCCAGTGCGGCGGCGGTGCTGCCCACCATCCGCAGCCGGTGTGCGGCTTACACCATGGCACCGGTGCCGACCGAAGAATGTGCCGCTGCCCTGCGCACAGCACAACCGGAGCTGAACGAACAGAATGCACAGGATCTGGCTTTTTTGTATGAGGGGCACATTGGCCTGTGCCTGAAAGCGCTGACCGACCCGGCGGCCAAGGTGGCTCGTGCCGCGGCGCGGGAGCTGTGCCGCCAGGCCCAGCAGCAGGACGCCTACCGTGTGCAGGCGCTGCTGGCGGGCTATGAAAAAGATAAGGACAGCGCTGCCGCTGTGCTGTGGCAGGCGACCCAGGCCGCCAGCGCCGCTCTGCGCCGCCCCGGTTTTGACGGCGTTCAGCCCGATACCGCAGCGCGGATCCTGCGCGCGGCGGAAGCCGCCCGCCGCGCCATGAAGGCAAACGGCAATCTGCGCCTTGCCCTGACCGTGTGCGGCATGGAAATGGCTGCCAGGTAGGGCAGGTACCCCCTGAAACGATACACCAATCCCGATAGATAGGATATTGAAATGAAAGTTATCTCTGTTAAATTTAAGGAAAGCGGCCGCGCCTATTACTTTGACCCCAAGGAGCTGGAAATCAAGGAAGGGGAATTTGTGATTGTGGAGACGGCCCGCGGCGTGGAATGCGGCGAGGTCGTGCGCAGCGCACATGAAATTGCCTCCGGCAGCTTCCCGCGGGAGATCAAGCCGGTCATCCGGCTGGCGGACGGCGTGGATGTGCGCCGCATGCGCCAGAACCGTGCGGACGAGAAAGCCACCTTTGAACTGTGCGAAAAGCGCATTGCCGCCCATAAGCTGCAGATGAAACTGGTGGATGCCGAGTACACGCTGGACCGCAGCAAGCTGGTG
>OHWC01000507.1_pt1 | contig 20819 bp, 19 predicted proteins | sample 1579541 | NCBI WGS metagenome assembly OHWC01 (sample SAMEA3882551, study PRJEB24775) | human gut metagenome | biome: human-associated habitat; feature: intestine environment; material: feces | place: Netherlands | collected 2009/2010
CAGGTGCTGAGGCTACTTACACCATCGAGGCACTGATGCATGACGGAAAAGCACTGCAGTCAGGAACCAGCCACAACTTTGGGGATGGATTTGCAAGAGCATTTGGTATCCAGTATACAGATAAAGAGAATAAGTTACAGTATGTACATCAGACATCCTGGGGTATGACGACCCGTCTGATCGGTGCAATCATCATGGTTCACGGTGATGATTCCGGTCTGGTTCTGCCGCCGCACATTGCACCGACCCAGGTAATGGTTATTCCGATCCAGCAGAGAAAAGAAGGCGTTCTGGATACAGCACAGGAAGTACAGGCACGTTTGGGAAAAGTATGCCGTGCGAAATTAGATGATTCCGATAAGAGTCCGGGATGGAAATTCTCCGAGCAGGAGATGCGTGGTATCCCGCTTCGTGTGGAATTAGGACCGAAAGATATCGAGAACAATCAGTGTGTACTGGTCCGTCGTGATACTCGCGAAAAAGTAGTCGTATCTCTGGATGAAGTAGAAACGAAAGTTCCGGAATTATTAGAGACGATTCAGAAAGATATGTTTGAACGTGCAAAAGCACATCGTGATGCTCATATCACAGATGCACACAATTATGAGGAATTCTGTGATGCTGTTGAGAACAAACCGGGATTCATCCGTGGTATGTGGTGCGGAGATCGTGCCTGCGAGGACAAGATCAAAGAAGAGACCGCTGCTACATCCAGATGTATGCCGTTCAACGATCAGGAGCATATTTCTGATGTATGCGTATGTTGTGGAAAACCGGCGAAAAAACTGGTATACTGGGGCAAAGCATATTAAATACAGTCATTTTTAGTATGTCTGCTTAAAGGAGGGTGCCTATGAAGATCGAGTTACCGGAAAAAGTAAAGACCGTCATTGCTGAGCTGAAAGCACATGGTTATGATGCTTATGCTGTGGGCGGCTGTATCCGAGACAGTATCCTTGGACGTACCCCCGGAGACTGGGATATTACGACATCTGCCAAACCGCATCAGGTGAAGGCGATTTTTCCACGAACCGTGGATACCGGGATCCAGCATGGTACCGTGACAGTTTTGATGGATAAGGAAGGATTTGAGGTCACTACTTACCGTATTGACGGCGAATATGAGGATGCACGCCATCCGAAAGACGTGATTTTTACTTCCAATCTGCTGGAAGATTTGAAACGCCGGGATTTTACCATCAATGCAATGGCATACAACGATGAGACCGGTCTGGTGGATGCATTTGACGGTATTGCAGATCTGAACGCAAAGCGGATCCGATGCGTGGGAGAACCGACAGAACGTTTTTCGGAGGATGCACTGCGTATGCTCCGTGCAGTCCGTTTTGCAGCACAGCTTGGTTTTGCCATTGAGGAGCGGACAGAACAGGCCATCCGTGATATGTGCGGAAATCTGGAAAAGATCAGTGCGGAACGGATCCAGGTGGAACTGGTAAAACTGGTGACATCGGATCATCCGGAGGAAATGCAGAACGTCTATGACACCGGAATCGCGGCAGTGATTCTGCCGGAGTTTTGCACCATGATGGAGACGGAACAGCATAACCCGCATCATATCTATACTGTGGGCGAGCACACGATCCGTTCCATGCAGTATATCCGGGCAGATAAAGTGCTGCGTCTGACTATGCTGCTTCACGATGTGGCGAAACCGGTCTGCCGCACCGAGGATGAGAACGGGATCCATCATTTTCATGGACATCCACAGGTGGGAGCAGAGATGAGCCGCAAGATCCTTCGCAGACTGAAGTTCGACAATGATACGATCCACCGGGTAATGGCGCTGGTGCGGGCACACGATGACCGGCCACCGCTGCAGGGCAGAAGTGTCCGCCGGGCAATCTACCGGAACGGTACAGAACAGTATCCGGAATTGTTTGAGGTAAAACGGGCGGATATTCTGGCACAGAGCAGTTTTCTGCAGCAGGAAAAATTGTTGTATGTCAACCGGTATGAGCATATGTATCAGCAGATTATGGAAAAAGAGCAATGTCTGTCCTTAAAGGAACTGGCAGTGAACGGCTCGGATCTGATTGCCCGAGGTATTCAGCCCGGAAAAGAGATCGGAGAAATTCTGCATCAGATGCTGGAGAAAGTTCTGGAAGAACCGGAATTGAATGAGAAGGAAGTATTGCTTGCCTGGTACTTCAAAGCATAAATAACAACACCTCTTCATATGATAAACAAGGGCTAACGGTTGTTTAGCAGACATTTATCGTATAAAGGGGTGTTTTTATGTATTATCAGGTGGAACAGGTACTGGAACAACAGGAACCGGAGATTGAAAAATTTTACAAAGGGCGTGGGCTTCTGATCTGCGAAGCGAAACAGGGTCTGTTCGCATTAAAGGAATATTTTGGCTCCGCACAGAAGGCGGAGTTTTTATATTGGCTGGGAATCTGTCTGGAGCAGCAGGGAATCCTGTGTGATTCTATGTTGAAAAACAAGGATGGCAGCCTGATCACGGAAGGACCGGATCGGATTCCGTACACGTTTCATCGCTGGGTACGGGGGCGGGAGTGTGAGGTGAAAAACCGGACGGAACTGTTGGAAACGGTTTCCTTTCTGGCGGATTTTCACCGGTGCTGTTCCGAAAGTGGGGTGGAACAAACGGAGGAGGAGAGCGCAGAGGAAGAAATGACAAAGCTTGGGGAAGAATATGTGCGGCACAATCGGGAATTGAAGCATATCCGCAAGTACATCCTGAAGCGGAACAATAAGAGTAAATTTGAGCGTCTGTATCTGGAATGCTATGAAGCATTTGCGCGGCAGTCTGCGGAGGTGGTGGAGTTTCTGCAGCGATATCCGGAACAGGATGGCGGTTATACTACAGGTGTCTGCCACGGAGATGTGAATCAGCACAATATCCTGTTCACTTCCGACGGACCGGCCCTGATCCAGATGGAACATGCCCATGTGGGAGCACAGATTACGGACGTGGGTAAATTTTTGCGCAAGATTCTGGAGAAAAATGACTGGAACCGGCAGCTTGGTATGGAGCTGATCCGGGAATACTGTCGGATACATCCGCTGAGCGAACAGGATCTGCGGGGACTGTATTACCGGCTCGCATATCCGGAAAAATTTTGGAAGATCGCGAATCGCTATTATTGTAGCAGAAAGGTATGGGATTCGGGGCAGAATTATGAAAAGCTGTACCGGGAAATACGGCAGAACCGTGCGCGCAGCCAGTTCCTCCATGCCCTCAGAGCCTGGTGTGGCTGATCGGAAAATGAGAGATATAAGGTGCATCTGTAACTGCTTCAATGTGTATAAATCAGGTCAAAACGTGGCGGAAAACGCCGAGAAAAGCAGTTTCCATTTGGCAATTAGTGTGATATAATGGTTGACGGGTATTGATCATGAACTGATGCTGTTCATGATAGGATGATCAATGCTGATATTACAAAATATCAATGAATGAAACGCAGGAGGTTCGATCATGAGTTACAGAGAAGCATATGAATCCTGGCTGAGCAATCCGTATTTTGATGAGGATACAAAAGAAGAATTGCGAAGCATTGCAAATGATGAGAAAGAGATTGAAGATCGTTTTTATATGGATCTTGAATTTGGTACAGCCGGTTTAAGAGGTGTCATCGGTGCCGGAACTAATCGTATGAATGTATACACAGTTCGTAAGGCGACACAGGGACTGGCAAATTATATTATCAAAGTAGGCGCACAGGCAAAGGGTGTTGCCATTGCATACGATTCCAGAAGAATGTCCCCGGAATTTGCAAATGAAGCAGCTTTATGTCTGGCAGCGAACGGTATCAAAGCATACATTTTCGAGAGCCTTCGTCCGACTCCGGAGCTGTCTTATGCAGTCCGTTACCTGGGATGTACAGCCGGAATCAATGTGACTGCAAGCCACAATCCGCCGGAATACAATGGTTACAAAGTATACTGGGAGGACGGTGCACAGATCACACCGCCACACGACGGCGGCATCATGGCAGAAGTAAAAGCTGTGACAGATTATGCAACGACAAAGACGATGTCCAAAGAGGACGCAGTGGCAGCAGGTCTGTATGAAGTGATCGGTGCAAACATTGATGATCCGTACATTGCTGAGTTAAAGAAGCTGGTATTGAATCAGGATGCCATCAATGCAGTAGCAGATGACCTGAAGATTGTATATACACCACTTCACGGTACCGGAAATATCCCGGTTCGCCGTGTATTAAAAGAGCTTGGTTTCAAGCACGTCTATGTGGTTCCGGAGCAGGAACTTCCGGATGGCAATTTCCCTACCGTAAGTTATCCGAATCCGGAAGCGGCAGAAGCTTTCACACTGGGACTTGGCATGGCAAAAGAACTGGATGCTGATCTGGTGCTGGCAACAGATCCGGATGCTGACCGTCTCGGCGTATATGTAAAAGACAGCAAAACCGGCGAATATCATTCCCTGACCGGAAATATGTCCGGATGCCTGATCGGTGCATATGAGATCAGCCAGAGAAAAGAAAAACAGGGACTTCCGGCAGACGGTGCTTTTGTAAAATCCATCGTTTCCACCAATCTTGCAGATGCCATTGCGGCAGACTACGGTGTAAAACTGTATGAAGTTCTGACCGGCTTCAAGTTTATCGGTCAGAAAATGCTGGAGTTTGAAACAAAAGGAAATGGCACATATCTCTTCGGAATGGAAGAAAGTTACGGATGTCTGCCTGGTACATATTGCCGTGATAAAGATGCAGTGGTTGCTTCCATGGCATTATGTGAGGCTGCAGCATACTATAAGACCCAGGGCAAGACTCTGTGGGATGCGATGCTGGATCTCTATGAGAAATACGGCTATTACAAAGATGATGTAAAAGCCATTACCTTAAAGGGTATTGAAGGACTTGCCAAAATCCAGGAGATCATGACAACTCTGCGCGATAATACACCGGCTCAGATCGGTGAACACAAAGTGCTGAAAGCAAGAGACTACAAGAAGGATACGATCACAGATCTGGAGACAGGTGCAGTGACACCGACGGGTCTGCCGAATTCCAACGTACTGTATTATGAACTTCCGGATGCGGCATGGGTATGTTTCCGCCCGTCAGGTACAGAGCCAAAACTGAAATTCTACTATGGTGTCAAAGCAGACAGCATGGAAGCAGCAGATGCAAAAGCAGCAGAGCTTGGCGCAGCAGTTATGGCTATCGTAGAGCCGATGTTAGGCTGATGGTGCATATGAGCACTAACGAATATCGGCTGTGAGACCTGTTTTCCTTGACAAATACAGGGAAAACAAGTATAAATAGTCTATAATAAAATAAAAAACGGACATTTTTTCGTTCTACAGGAGGAACTTATAATGAACAAAACAGAATTAGTTGCAGCAATCGCAGAGAAAGCTGAATTATCCAAAAAAGATGCAGAGAAAGCTTTAGCAGCATTCACAGATGTTGTAGCAGATACTTTAAAAAACGGTGACAAGATCCAGTTAGTAGGATTTGGTACTTTTGAAGTAGCTGAGCGTGCTGAGAGAACAGGAAGAAATCCACAGACAGGAAAGGATATCGTGATCCCGGCTTCCAAATCTCCGAAATTCAAAGCTGGTAAAGCATTAAAAGATATCGTAAACGCATAATCAGTGATTGTTTGACTTACTGTAATGTAAATGATAATTGGGGCCGTTCCGAACCGGGACAGGCCCCTTTCTACTAGGAGAATCAAGATGAGATTAGATAAATATCTGAAGGTATCCCGTCTGATCAAGCGGCGTACTGTTGCCAATGAAGCCTGTGATGCAGGAAGAGTTATGGTCAACAGCCGAGTGGCGAAAGCATCCCAGGATGTAAAAGTCGGTGATATCATTGAAATCGCATTTGGAAACAAATCTGTCAGAGCAGAAGTTCTGGTTGTGACAGATACTTCCCGAAAGGAAGAAGCAAAGGAAATGTTCCGCTATTTATAAGCCGGAACAGGAGTCATATTTTTATAGAACCTCCCATATACTGGAAACAGTAAGGGAGGTTTTTTATATGGAAGAGAGACAGGCATCAAGACAGCACAGGGTCATTTTGACAAATCGCGGCACCTGTGCGTTAAATGGAATATCGGATATCTTGTCCTTTGATGTTAATGAGATTTTACTGGAAACAGAGATGGGGATGCTGATGATCCGTGGGATCGATCTGCATGTGAACCGGCTGACTCTGGAAAAAGGCGAGGTGGATCTGTCTGGAAAAATTGATTCCATCCAGTATTCTGACGTCAACAAAGGAAAAGGATCCCAGGGGGAGTCGCTGCTGGGGCGGCTGTTTAAATAATGAGCAGTGTGCAGATCGTACATCAGGTGCAGCTGTTTGGACAGGCGGTGCTCTTTGGCTGCTGTATGCTGCTGGTGTATGATCTGATCCGGATTTTCCGCAGAGTGGCAGCACATGGCGTTGTCTGGATCGCAGTGGAAGATATGTTTTTCTGGGTGATCAGTGCTTTTGTGCTGTTTCAATTTCTGTATCAGGAGGACGATGGCAAGGTACGGGGATTTGTGATCCTGGCCATGTTTCTCGGCATGCTGCTGTATGGCAGGCTGTGCAGCCGGGGTGTGGTGAAGGGTGGAACCTTTCTGCTTCAGAGATTGTGTGGCGGTGTAAGGAGTTTTTTTCGGGGAATTATGAAACCTGTCAAAATTATGGTGAGCCCCGTTGGTAAATGTGCACAGTGTTTGAGGCAAATTTGTAAAAAAAGAAACAGATATGTAAAAAAACGATTGAAAAAATTGTGGAAAGCGGTTAAAATGGGTTTATATAAGCTTTAGAAAGGCAGAGTTGGATTGTATATGGAATGTAATGGTTCTGTTAATATCTACTCCGCAGCAGAATTTAGTTAGAGGACAGATTGCAGATGCGTAAAATGAAACAAAGAAAGAAAAGTAAAAATAGAACAGGTAAAATTTGTATTTCCTGCATGGTAGTTGTTTTGACACTGATCATGTCCGTGCAGATCGGACATTTATATCAGGTTAATGAAGGTTACAAACAGGATGAGAAGACCAAACAGGCGCAGCTGAAGGATGAGCAGGAGCGTTCCGCGGAGCTTCAGGAAAAGGAAGCATATGTTGGGTCTGACCAGTACATTGTGGATACAGCCAAATCAAAACTTGGCATGACCTATCCGGACGAGATTGTATTTAAAGAAAAATGATTTATTCAATACTTATCAATACTAAGAAGCCATGGAATATTGTTCCGTGGCTTTTGCTGTTGTGTGGGGTGACGCTGAAAAGAATAAATGAAATGAAGCGTTGGAATTGAACGCAGGAGGATTCTTTTGCTTAAAAAACATGAAGTACATCCACTCTTTGGTTAAAAAACATGAAGTGCATCCATTCGATGAAATGTTCCATCCTTGAAAGAATTTTGACGAAATGTTTCGGAAAAACGAACAGGTATTTGACAAAGATTTTACGGTGCCGGACGTAGAATTACTTCCTGAAGATTCTTGAATGAAACAAAATCAGGGAGGAATGTAAAATGAGACGATTCAATTTTAATCTGAAACATATGCTGGTGTGTATGGCAGCGCTGTTGTCGCCACAGTTTCAGCTGGCGGGAGTATATCCGCTGGTTCCGGCACTTTTTATGACGGGATTTGTATGTGGTGTGAACCGCAGCCTGTTATTTCTGTGCAGTATCTGTGGTCTGCTGTTCCTGGCACCGGTGTCTGTGATGGTCAAATATGCACTGGTTATATTATTGAGTGCGGCACTGGTATGGGGGCTGGAACAGTATACAGGGCATTGCCGTACCCATGTGGCGGGAGCATTGTGTGGCGGTGTTACGGTAGTGGTTGGACTGTGTTGGAACGGACTGCATCTGCCGGGGACCTCCGGGCTTGTGATCCGCATTTGCGAAGGCATTCTGGTGACCGGCTTTATCTATGTGGTGAGTCGGCTGGTTATGATGATCCCGGACTGGGAGCCCCGGAGTGAGATGCCGGTGGTTATGTATGCACCGGGTGGCCGGCGTCTGAATGAGTATGCGGAATCTTTTGAAAAACTGTCCCGTACGTTTCGGAAAATGAACCGATACAAAGAGGATTTTTCCGCAGAGGAACTGGGACGGATGCAGACGGAGGTGACAGGGCGGATCTGTGCGTCCTGTAATCAGTGTGCGATTTGCTGGGAAGAGGATACTATGCCGATGTATCAGATCTTGTACCGGTTTCTGCAGGCACTGCAGCGGGGCAGGGAGACAGATGTGCAGGAGCGTGCCACCGAGTTGGGGGAATACTGTCCGTATCGGGAAGATCTGATCGAACAGGTACAGCTGGTATTTGAAAAAGCGCATTTGAATATGGCCTGGTATAACCGGCTGCAGGAAAACCGGGATGTGATCGCACAGCAGCTCGATGCCATGGCATATATTATGGAGGACTGCGCGAATGAAGAGACGGATGTGACAGCGAAGGAAGGCAAAATTACAGCATCCATGCGTTATGCCTGGAAGGAGTTGGGAGTGCTGGTGGAGCAGCTGAGGATCCTGGAGAACAGTCATGGAAAATGGCAGGTGCTGTTTCAGGGAAGAACCAGGGGCAGCAAGTGTATATCTGTCCGGGAAATGGCCAGACTAATCAGTGGTGTCAGCGGACGGGGATTTGCACCGGCGAAAGACAGTAAGGCATTGCTGGGGACAGAATCACAGTCACTGATATTTTGTGAGAACAGCCGCCTGACGGCCGGATACGGTGTGGCGCGTGCCGTGCGGGAGGACGAGCAGGTGTCCGGAGATAATTTCTCTTTTCAGATGTTGGATAACGGCTGCTGTGTCATGGCTGTATCCGATGGTATGGGAAGTGGTTATGCAGCTTGTAAAGAGAGTGAAATGGTGATAGATTTAATAGAGAAATTCATGGAAGCCGGTTTTTTGCCGGATACGGCACTGCGCATGATGAATTCCGCCATGGTGACCCATGGAGAACATAATCTGTTTTCTACTGTGGATCTTATGCGGCTGGATCTGGACAGTGGAGAGGCGGCGTTTTACAAAATTGGTGCCGCCACGACGTTTATCCGTCATGGAAAAGAGGTGCGGATGGTCACACAGAAGAGCATGCCGGTAGGGGTGTTTGTGGGACAGCAGGTACCGAAGGTGACGGAACAGCTGGCAGACGGAGATTTTGTCATTATGGTAACGGATGGCGTGCTGGAGCATCTGCACGTCCGGGATGCGGGAGAAACCATCTGCGAGGTGATCCGTGGAATTGATACAAACAATGCGGCAGAGTTTTCCAGACTGGTACTGGAACAGGTGCTGCTCTATACCGGTGGCCGTGTCCGGGACGATATGACGGTGCTGACTGCCGGAATCTGGAGCCGGTAGCGAACGGAGAGAAGAATGCAAAAGAAAATACAAATATTTATGGAACAATATCATATGATAGAAAATGGAGATCATGTCGTGGCCGGAGTGTCCGGCGGAGCGGATTCTGTCTGTCTTCTGCGGGTGTTGTGTGAGTTGCGGGAGTGCATGGGATTTTCCCTGTCGGCTGTGCATGTAGAGCATGGCATACGGGGCGCGGAGAGCCTGTCAGATGCAGCATTCGTCAGAGAACTGTGTGCGGCATTGGAAGTTCCGCTGCTGTCCTTTTCTGTGGATGCTCCGGGCCGGGCCGGTGCACGGCATCAGTCTCTGGAGGAGGCAGCCCGGGATCTGCGGTATGAAAGCTTTTATGCGGCATGCAGGCAGCTGGGGGCAAATCGTCTGGCGGTGGCCCATCACGGAGATGATTGTGCGGAGACGCTGCTATTTCATCTGAGCAGGGGAACCGGCATCCGGGGACTGTGTGGTATCGTGCCGGTGCGTAAGCTGGAACAGGTGGAAGCCACACTGATCCGGCCATTATTATGTCTGACCAGAGAAGAAATTGAAAAATTGTTGCAGGATTTTGACCAGGATTACCGGACAGACAGCACAAATCTGGATGAAAACCTGAGCAGAAACCGGATTCGCAGTCAGGTGCTGCCGCAGCTTCGTCAGATCAATTCTGCAGCAGTTCCGCATATGGTGCGGACGGCAGGCTATATGGAAGAAGTATGTGCCTATCTGGATGCGGCAGCCTGGGAAGCAGGGGCACATCTGATCCAATATGTGCCGGAGGCAGAGCATCCACAGGAAATCCGGATCCGGCGCAGTGGGTTTGCAGATCTTCCCGGTGTGCTGCAGAGAAATCTCCTGCAGCGGCTGCTTGGGGAACTGGCAGGCAGCCGTAAGGATATCACGGCGCTGCATGTGGAACAGGTGCAGGCACTGTTTGCCGCACAGGTTGGAAAACAAAGTGACCTTCCTTATCAGATGCGGGCAGAAGCCGGTTATGATGAGATTTATTTGAAGAAAAAGAATACAAAGAATCTGCGTAACCCACAAAAGGCAAGCAATCATGCTGAAAATACAGATTATACAGAAAAGATATCCGGGAATATACGAAAGACAGAACAGAAGGGTGACGGAAAAGAAAGTGACAGAGTGATTCCGGTGCAGACACTGGATATCTCCGGTATGACACAGCAGTTTAACGGACTGGAAATAACCGCTGAATTACTTCCTTTTGATGGAAATTTTCAACAAATTCCGGAAAAAACATATACGAAATGGTTTGATTATGATAAAATTAAAAATACTGTTCAGATAAGAACACGCCGTCCCGGAGACCGGATCCAGGTGCAATCCGGAGGCGGTCATAAGAAACTGAAAGATTATCTGATTGACAGCAAAATCCCGCAGAATCAGCGGGATTCACTGGTGCTTCTGGCAGACGGAAAAGAGATCATCTGGGTTGTCGGGATGCGGATCAGTGAGGCATATAAAATAACACAGGAGACAAAACGCATTCTGTCCATGTGCGTCAATGGAGGAGAAGAAAAAAATGAGTGAAAAAATTCGTGTGATGTTTTCAGAAGAACAGGTAAACGAAAAGATTAAAGAACTGGGAGCACAGATCAGTGCAGATATGAAGGGTGAACCGGTGAAAATCATCTGTATTTTAAAAGGCGCAAGCTTTTTTGCGTGTGAACTGGCAAAACGTATCACCGTCCCGGTTTTTATTGATTTTATGTCCGTGTCCAGTTACGGTGACGGTACAGAGTCATCCGGTATTGTGCGTATCATCAAAGATCTGGATGATTCCATTATAGGTGAGAACGTGCTGATCGTGGAGGATATCATTGATTCCGGTCGTACATTAAGCTATCTGGTAGAGAACTTAAAGAGCCGTGGAGCCAAAACCGTGCGTCTGTGCACACTGATGAGCAAACCATCCCGCCGTGTGGTAGATGTGCCGGTAGATTACATCGGCTATGAGATTCCGGATGAGTTTGTCGTAGGATACGGCCTGGATTATGCACAGAGATACCGCAACCTTCCGTATGTCGGTGTTGTGGAATTTGAATAGAAAGAGAGGAACTTTGAAATTGAAACGTAATTTTAGAGGCCTTGGATTGTATGTGGTGATTTTCCTGGTCATCATTCTTGGCTGGTATTCTTTCGCTTCCAGGGGAATCGGAACAAATACCTGCACACAGGCAGAATTTGAGCAGGCACTGGAGGATGACAAGATCAATTCCATCGTGATCAAACAGAACGAGGAAGTTCCTACCGGTACGGTGACGATTCTGCTGAAGGATGGAACCCGCGAACTGATGAATGTATCGGATGTAGGGGTTATTCAGGAAACACTGAAAGAGGCAGATTTTGACAATTATACACTGAAAGATGTACCGGGTGAAAACTGGATAGTACAGATTTTACCGACCCTGCTGATGGCAGGTATTCTCATTTTCTTTATCATGAGCATGAATGCGCAGGCCGGAGGCGGCGGTAATTCCAAGATGATGAATTTCGGTAAAAACCGTGCGACGCTGACCATGGGCGAGAATGTGAAAGTCCGATTCAAAGATGTAGCAGGTCTGAATGAAGAAAAAGAGGAACTGGAAGGAATGGTTGATTTCCTGAAGGATCCGGGCAAATATACAAAACTCGGGGCACGTATTCCGAAAGGTGTTCTGTTAGTGGGACCTCCGGGTACCGGAAAAACATTGATCGCAAAGGCAGTAGCCGGTGAGGCAGGAGTACCGTTCTTCTCTATCTCCGGTTCTGACTTCGTGGAAATGTTTGTCGGTGTCGGTGCTTCCCGTGTCCGCGATATGTTTGCAGAGGCCAAAAAACATGCACCGTGTATTGTATTTATTGACGAGATCGATGCAGTCGGACGCCGACGTGGAACCGGTATGGGCGGCGGACATGATGAGCGTGAGCAGACATTGAACCAGCTGCTGGTAGAGATGGACGGTTTTGGTATCAATGAGGGCATCATCGTTATCGCAGCAACGAACCGTGTGGACATTCTTGATCCGGCATTGTTGCGTCCGGGCCGGTTTGACCGTAAAGTATATGTAGGGCGTCCGGATGTGGGCGGTCGTGAACAGATCCTTTCCGTTCATGCGAAAAACAAACCGCTGGCAGATGATGTGGATCTGAAACAGATTGCCCAGACTACGGCAGGATTTACCGGTGCAGATCTGGAAAACCTGCTGAACGAAGCTGCCATTATTGCAGCAAAAGATCAGCGGATGTACATTTGCCAGAATGATATCAAGAAAGCATTTATCAAAGTAGGCATCGGTGCCGAGAAAAAGAGCCGCATTATTACAGATAAGGAAAAACGAATTACAGCATTCCATGAGGCTGGTCATGCGATTCTGTTCCATCTGCTTCCGGATGTGGGGCCGGTTTATACAGTTTCCATTATCCCGACAGGCGTGGGAGCCGCAGGTTATACCATGCCGCTGCCGGAAAAAGACGAAATGTTCCATACAAAGGGACAGATGCTTCAGGAGATCATCGTAGATCTTGGCGGTCGTGTGGCGGAAGAACTGATTTTTGAGGATGTCACTACAGGCGCATCCCAGGATATCAAGCAGGCTACTTCTCTGGCGAAGTCTATGGTTACTAAGTACGGAATGTCTGAAGATGTGGGACTGATCTGCTATGACGATGAGGAGGAAGTCTTTATCGGAAGAGATCTGGGACACACCAGAGGATACAGCGAGACAGTGGCTACCAGAATTGATGGCGAGATCAAACGGATCGTGGATGAGTGTTACGCAAAAGCACGTCAGATGATCCGTGAGCATGAGGATGTGCTGCATCGTTGTGCAGAACTGCTTCTGGAAAAAGAAAAAATCAACCGTGATGAGTTCGAGGCGTTATTTGAAGAAAAAACTGTAGAAGCGTCTGCTGAGTAAGAATTTGTTGGAAATGCACCATGGTTTGTGCGATATTTCCGTAAAATGCGGAGAAGGTTACGTGCGGGTAATGGCGAAAGTGCATAAAAACAATGAACAAAATTTGTGAACTTTATGCACACTTATTTGCTGGGATTTGCTATTATACTAACTGTAAATACCCCCAATACATTATATAGTTTTTTGCTACCCCCATAGTAAAAAATACCTTCTCCTTTTGAAAGAGACAGCAGATCGATTGGCTGTCTCTTTTTTATTATAGGTAAAAATAGAAATTATAAGAGTGCCGAGGAAAAAAGAAATGACATATGATTCAGTACAGAAATTTAACAGTGTGGAAAATTATATTCTGCAAATGCGGCCGATCCTGAGAAAGCGGGCGTTATTCTCTGATGGAACAGCAGATTACCGGATGCCGCCGGAACCAAAGGCAGGTGACACCGTGAAAATTCGTTTCCGGACCGCTGCCGATAATGTGGACCTGGTGGTGCTCTGCCATGAAGATGAGCACATTGAAATGTATCTGACAGATTGTGATCGTGATTTTGACTATTATGAGGCGGAAATCCGTGTCGGTGAGGAACAGTACAAATATCATTTTGAAATCATATCCGGTATGCTGCGCTGTACCTATGACCGGGCAGGTGTATCCAGAGATTTCCGACCACAGTACGAGTTTTGCATCATTCCGGGATTTTCTACGCCGAAGTGGGCAAAAGGTGCGGTTATGTATCAGATTTTTACCGATCGCTTCTGTAACGGAGATACCTCCAATGACGTGAAAACCGGTGAATATTATTACATCAACCGTCAGACAAAGCAGGTAGAAAACTGGGATAAATGTCCGGAAGATTTCGACGTGGCAAACTTCTATGGTGGTGATCTGGCAGGTGTACTGTCCAAAATGGATTATCTGGAAGAACTTGGTGTGGAAGTGCTCTACTTCAATCCGTTGTTTGTGTCCGCATCCAGTCACAAGTATGATACACAGGATTACGACTATATCGATCCACATTTTGGTGTGATCGTAGAGGATGGCGGCGAACCGATGCCGCAGGACTGCTGCGACAATCGCCAGGCTTCTCTGTATAAGGCCCGTGTAACAAATAAGAAAAATCTGGAGGCCAGCAACCAGTTATTTATCAAACTGGTCGAGGAGGCGCACCGCCGTGGCATGCGTGTCATTCTGGATGGCGTGTTCAATCACTGTGGATCCTTTAACAAATGGCTGGATCGGGAAAAAATATACGATGATGCAGAAGACTTTGAGCCAGGTGCTTTTGCAACAAAGGACAGCCCATACCATAGTTATTTCCATTTCCAGAATGACAACGCATTTCCGGATAATTTGACATACGAGGGCTGGTGGGGACACGATACTTTGCCAAAGTTGAATTATGAGGAGTCTCCGGAACTGGAAGCCTATATTCTCAATGTGGCGAAAAAATGGGTATCTCCGCCATACAATGCAGACGGCTGGCGTCTGGATGTGGCAGCTGATCTGGGACACAGCCAGGAGTATAACCACCTGTTCTGGAAAAAGTTCCGTAACGTGGTAAAAGAGGCAAACCCGGAAGCACTGATCCTGGCAGAACATTACGGCGATCCGAAAGACTGGCTGCAGGGTGATCAGTGGGACAGCGTCATGAACTATGATGCTTTTATGGAGCCGATGACCTGGTTCCTGACCGGTATGGAAAAACACAGTGATGAATATAAAGACTATATGCTGGGCAATATAGAAAATTATGAGAATACCATGACACACTATATGGCAAGTTTTGCAACATCCTCTCTGCAGTGTGCAATGAACCAGCTGTCCAATCATGATCATTCCCGCTTCCTGACCAGAACAAACCATAAGGTGGGACGGGCGGCAAATCTGGGAACACAGGCAGCTTCGGAAGGTGTTAATAAAGGGATCATGAAAGAGGCAGTTGTCATTCAGATGACCTGGCCGGGTGCTCCGACACTGTATTATGGAGATGAAGCAGGTCTGTGCGGATTTACGGATCCGGATAACCGCAGAACGTATCCGTGGGGAAAAGAGGATAAAGTTCTGATCCGTTTTCATCGGGATATGATTCGGATTCATCGGGAAAATCCTGCACTTCGCACCGGTTCTGTCAAGTTTTTGCGCGGAGATCGAAATATCCTCTGCTATGCGAGATTTAACCGGGCACAGCAGTTTATCATTGTAGTAAATAACGATGGTTATACAAGAAGTATGGAGATTGGCGTGTGTGGAGCCGGTGTACCGTCTTCCTGTCAGATGACACAGATCATGTATTCTTCGGAAGACAATTATTCCATGGCACCGGTAACCTATCAGGTAGAAAGAAGCTATCTGAAACTGACGCTTCCAAAATATTCTGCTGTTGTGTTGCGACATCAGTCAGAAGAGGACTAAAACAACACATATAAACACTAATTTAATCTGACAGAATTAGTTGAATAAGCTATGTAGGCTATGCTATACTTGAATCGTAACAAGAGGTGATGAAACAAAAGTTTGTAAGATTCAGAACAAACTTCATGTTCAACATTTTAATATCGTAGGTGTTATTTTTAAAAGAATTCATAGTATAGCAGTATTCATACTTTCTTTTGTTGTCAAACAAATAGTGACATGGTACAATGAGCGCAGCGAATGAAACGCTGTGTAACTTGTAATACCAGAAATCGGGATAGACCTATCATATTGTAGCACAGTGTCTGATTCGCAAAAACAAAAGAAAAAGATGTAGGTTTATAAGGAATCTATCAGGAGGAATGGCTATGCTGGAGAATGATTTAACAAATATTGAGATGTTGATAATGAAATGTATCTGGGATACACCGGAAGAACTGGCCTTATCACAGTTGGTAACAATGGTGAATGAGCGGTTTGATAAAAACTGGAGACCGCAGACAATTTCTACCTATCTGGCACACCTGGTGAGAAAGAACTATCTTACCATGCGCAGATCTGGAAAAGTTTTTCTTTATCATCCGGAAGTAACAGAGGAAGAATACCGTTCATCTCAGATGGATGAGTTAGTTCATTACTGGGGAGAACCGGGAACACCGACAGAGTTTCTTTCAGCATTGTTTGTAAAGGGTGAGAAAGAAAAAAATTCAGAAGAAAATCTGAAAGATTTAAGAAGCTTAATGGATGAATTGGATTAATTTTTTCTTTTATGTAATTGTTTTGAATTCGCTGACCGGTACGGTTGCATATCTGTTGTGCAAACTTCTGGCACTGGTCGCAAAGAAATATAATGCAATACGGATCATATATCCGCTGTATCGGCTGGTATTGCTGTTTTATATTGTGCCGTTGGGATATCTGTATACGAAGTGCAAGAATTATTTTTGGTATGGTGCAAATACAATTGGCGATGGATTTTTGGGAAATCAGGTAATTTATGAGGTTATGCAGTGTTGCCTGCTTATCTGGTTCTCAGGAATGTTCTTTGTTAGCTTGCATTATATGAAAAAATGGAAAAAGTACAGATGGATCTGCAGGAAAAATATTCCTTTTCACGGAGACGAATATCGTGCAGTCTTGCAAAAGCTATATCCAGGGAAAAATTGGAAAAAGGTGAGATTCTGTACGAACTATACCATAGATTCTCCCTGTGTGATGGGAATCTTTCACCATATGATAGCATTCAAGGCATTAAATTATCCGATGAAAGACATTGAGCTTGTATTGATGCATGAAGGTACGCATATTGTGCGGAGGGATAATCTGGGAAAGAAACTTGCTTTGCTTATTTTCCTGGTAAACTGGTTTAATCCAATCCTTCGGCTTTATCTAGATGATTTGGATGCATGGAGCGATATTTCCTGTGACATTCATGTGTGCAGACATTTTTTAGGTGGACATGCCAGAAAATATTTTGATCTTCTGCTGCGATTCAGCCAGGAGGGAAAACGTTCTGAGCAATTACCTGCTTTTGTTTCTCAATTAAACAGTGAGCAGTCATTGGGAAAGAGAGTGGAGTATATGATTAGATGGCAGAAAGCAGGGAAGAAAACCGGAGTAAGTGTATTATTGGCATTGGCGTTGGTAATCGGCAGTTCCGTGACAGCATTTGCATCCAGTGCACAGGTGGTAGAGCAGCAGAATGATATGTATCGTGAGACCAGAGTGCAGGAAGCGGATATTTCAGATGCTGATGATTTAGAGGAATATGTGATTCCGGCAGATCAGGTGGATGAGGAAAAATGGGACAATGCGATCGTTTATGACGATGCGTTGTTAGAACCATTGAGCGTACAGAAAAATTTTGACTGGAAAGTACCGGGAAATAATTTTGCACGTTCAGGTGCTTTTATCAAAAAAGCTGGTTCCACTATTGTTGTTTCCTGCTATGTATATGATGACAGATATCATCATGTCGGTATCCGCAGACCGGATGGTTCTATGCTTTATGTTAACGGAATGCATCAGGTTACAAAGACATTTAACTGCGAGACCACAGGTACTTATTATGTGTATGTAGAGAATATGAGATCCAAACAAATCCGTGCAGCAGGCTATTTTATTAAATAGTATGGTTTTGAGATACATGACGTATCACATTGTACATAGCGGAGTAGTTGAATGATGTACCCTATGTGTGTCGTTATAGGATAATATCAGAAGATTTGATCTGAAATTATTTCCGTCGGGAAGGTGTCCGCTGTATAAAAAAATAAATGGATGAAAAAGAGATAAAAGAAAGCGTCAGCAGAAGTGCTTTGTTCTGGACAGAGTACACCTGCTGACGCTTTCTTTTGATAGGAAATTACGTTAAATTTTTTATCAAAAAAATTCAATGCGTCCGGTGTGAAAGACGTATTGTCACAGTTATTCAATAAGATCATTGGAGTGTAACAATAGTATTGCTATTGTGCGGACGTTTACATATAATAAAGACAGATGGAAACACTACTCACGAAAGGAGATATTTTATATGGCTACAAAATCAGCAAATTTATATGCAAGGATTGAACCAGATGTGAAGGAAAAAGCAGAAAGTATCCTCTCTACACTTGGTATTCCTGCTTCCAGTGCTATCAATATGTTTTATAAACAGATTATCTTACAGAGAGGACTTCCATTTGAAGTAAAAATACCATCTGCAAGACCGGTTGACGTCAGCACATTATCAGAAACAGAGTTCAATGAAGAATTGGAAAAAGGATACGCGGATATGCAGGCTGGACGGACAAAAAATGCGAAAAAAGCTTTTGCTGATATTCGCAAGGATTATGGTTTATGATATATGAAGTAGAAATATCCGAACAGGCTTTCCGGGGCATCAGTCATTTTGTCTGGTATTGTAAAGCAGTGTTAGATTTGTCGGAAATGTCGTAAATTTGTGGTCAAAAAATGATGAGAAATGGAGAGTGCTAATAATATGAACGCAGGCTACGAAGTGACTGCGTTCATGAGCAAGTAGCGAAGCGGATTGCGAATGTCCGCTGTTATGACTTATACGAATGTAAATGGATATCTGATTCCCAATCTCACCTATAAATCTGGTGAGCAGATGGCATGGGTAAGAGCTGCCAATCAGCATAGAGCGATTGCGGAAGAGATTATTCTCAAGGAATTGATTTATGTTTAAGGAGAAAAGCGTTTAAATCGGGATCAGTGATTTCAAAGGAGGGTTGTAGATTATGACAGATGAAAGAATCAAAAATTCCAGTGAGTTGGAGTTTGCTGTATTTTGCATTGAAAATGTAGCGGCAAAGCTGGGCGTGGATGCAGAACGTGTTTATCAGGCATTTACCGAACAGAGTGACATTCTGAACGGATATATTGTCCCAGAATATGAAGTGCTGCATACCCAGAGCCGGGAATATATCGTTGATGACCTCCTCGATGTGATGAAGGAAAGAAATGTGGAAATTACGCATTCTAATAAAAATGATCAAAACGAACACTCATCTGCCATGACGGCAAATCCGATTTTACTTCAGAAAAAATATAGCCGTGTCATCGAGTGTTTTGCAAAACAGCATGGACTTTCACTAGATGCGGCGTTGGATTTTTTCTATCGCTCCGAGGTTTATCAGTTGATCCATGATGGTGTATCGGATATGCACTGCATGAGCGACGCATATTTGGCGGATGAATTGGAACAGGAATACAGTCAAAATATTGAATAATGTTTTGCCAGTAAATTTTGGACTCAGTGAGTCCCAAATTTAGAAGGATTATTTAAGCAAAGGAAGACTAACTATTAAAAGTCAAGCCTTAAAATGATATTTTTTGAATAAAGTACAGAAATGTATTTTAGATATATTTGGAACTCAGTTAGAGTTCCTTGAACCTTGAAAACTGTATGACAAAAAGAGCATCGTGATAGGTGCTCAAAAAAGGAGTATTGAATTAGAAAGATTTAAGCTGCTTTTATGTATTGCTGCTTTGTTTTTTCAAGATGATAAATCACTCGAACCAATTTTTTTACAGCGTGTGATATGGCAACATTGTAATGCTTACCTTCCGCTCGTTTTTTAGCAAGATAGGCTGCAAATGTTGGATCCCAGTGGCAGACATATTTGGTGGCATTATACAAAGCGTATCGCAGGTATCTGGAGCCACGTTTTTCCATATGTGCGTAGGCACCATCCAGTTGTCCGGATTGATATGTTGATGGCGAAAAGCCGGCATAAGCTAAGATCTTATCAGGAGAATCAAAACGATTGAAATCACCGATCTCGGCAATAATCATAGCTCCCATGCGATAGTTGATTCCGGGAATGCTAAGAATTGGAGAGTTGATTTCATCCATGATGATTTTAATCTCATTTTCGATTTCATCAATCTCTGAATCAAGTTCCTGAATAAGTTTGATGGTGTGCTTCAATTCAAGAGATTTGGCTGGCATATTTGAGCCGATAGAAGCTCTTGCAGAATCTCTGAAAGTAATAGCAGTATCTTTACCATATCGACCTTTGGAAGATTCGGAAAGAAGATTTGTAAGTCTGGTAAGGTGTGCAGTAGCTACATGTTTAGCACTGGGAAATTCAGAAAGCAATGCATAAACAGATGCCATATGAAGTGTTGGTACAAGTTTTTCTAATTCAGGGAATAAGATACAGACCAGTCTTGAAACGGAAGTTTTTAGCTTGGCACGTTCTTTTACTTTATCAAAACGATAACGAGTTAATGACTTTAACTCTTCGTTGTGGTAAGATGTGTCTGAGTAGGACTTTAAGTTCACATCAGACATGAGCATGGAAGCAATCGTGCGGGCATCTACTTTATCCGTTTTCGTCTGTCTAAGGCTTAGACTTTTTCTGTACAGATTTGTATGTAACGGATTGATAACATAGGTGGGCAGACCTTTATCAATGAGATATCCAAGGAGATTGTAACTATAGTGTCCAGTGGCTTCCAGTCCTACTTTTACTTTTGTCACATCATCCATAACGGATTCAATCTTTTGATAAAGATCATTAAAACCATCTAAGTTGTTGAAGATGGTAAATGCTTTAAACAACACTTCGCTATCAGAGTTGGTGATAAAGCAATCATGCTTATCCTTTGCAACATCAATTCCTATGTAAATCATAA
>OHWC01000518.1_pt1 | contig 20620 bp, 18 predicted proteins | sample 1579541 | NCBI WGS metagenome assembly OHWC01 (sample SAMEA3882551, study PRJEB24775) | human gut metagenome | biome: human-associated habitat; feature: intestine environment; material: feces | place: Netherlands | collected 2009/2010
GGCAGTTCATGCTGTTTGCCGTGTACATACCGGAACAGGAACCGCAGGTCGGACATACTTTTTCTTCGTATTCCTGCAGCTCTTCCAGCGACATGGTGCCTGCTGCCACGGAGCCTACTGCTTCAAACATAGAAGATAAGCTTCTCTTTCTGCCGTGCAGATGTCCTGCCAGCATTGGACCGCCGGAAACAAAAATCGTCGGGATATTCAGTCTTGCCGCTGCCATCAAAAGACCGGGCACATTTTTATCACAGTTAGGGATACATACCAGACCATCGAACTGATGTGCCATCGCCATACACTCGGTGCTGTCGCAGATCAGGTCTCTGGTTACGAGGGAATATTTCATGCCGACATGTCCCATCGCGATACCATCGCAGACTGCGATTGCCGGGAATACAACCGGGGTGCCTCCAGCCATCGCGACGCCGAGCTTGACCGCTTCTGTAATTTTATCCAGGTTCATATGTCCGGGCACGATTTCGTTATAGGAGTTTACGATACCGATCAGCGGTCTGTTCTTTTCCTTCTCTGTCATTCCCAGTGCATTCATCAGACTTCTGTGCGGTGCCTGCTGGACGCCTTTTGTTACATTATCACTTCTCATTTGTTCGTTCCTCGCATTCTGTTATCAAAAATCAAATCCGCTCTGCAAGCAGATCGCCCATCTTGCTGCATCCAACTAATGTACACCCTACGGCCATAATATCTCCGGTGCGATAGCCCTCTGCCAGAACCTTGCGAACCGCTTCTTCCACTGCTTCTGCCTCTTTATCCAGATCAAAGGTGTAACGCAGCATCATGGCAGCGCTCAGCACAGTTGCAATGGGATTTGCGAGATCTTTGCCCGCGATATCCGGCGCGCTGCCGTGACTGGGCTCATATAAGCCGAACTTTGTATCGTTTAAGCTTGCGGAAGACAGCATACCGATCGAGCCGGTCACCATGCTCGCTTCATCCGAAAGAATATCGCCAAACATATTTTCGGTCAGGATCACATCGAACTGCGCCGGATCTTTGACCAACTGCATCGCACAGTTGTCCACGAGCATATGAGACAGCTCCACGTCAGGATAATCCTTTGCCACCTCTTCCACCACGCTTCTCCACAGTCTCGAGGAATCCAGTACGTTTGCCTTGTCCACGCTCGTCACTTTGCCTTTTCTCTTGCGCGCTACATCAAACGCCTTGATCGCGATTCGGCGGATTTCCTCTTCGGTGTAGGTCAGGGTATCGACGGCCTTGCGCACGCCGTTTTCTGTCGTCGTATGACGCTCGCCAAAATACAGACCGCCGGTCAGCTCTCTCATAATCAGCATGTCAAAGCCTGCCTTGCTAATTTCTTCTTTTAACGGGCACGCGCCTGCAAGCTGCGGATACAAATAAGCCGGTCTTAAATTTGCAAATAAGTTGAGTGCTTTGCGGATCTTCAACAGACCTGCTTCCGGACGCTTTTCCGGAGGGAGCTTGTACCAGGGGGAGGTGTTGGTATCTCCGCCGATCGAACCCATCAGAACCGCATCTGCCGCCTTCGCTGTCGCAATCGCCTCATCTGTCAGCGGTACGCCGTGCACATCAATCGATGCACCGCCCATCAAAATCTCCTTGCGTTCTATTTCATGGCCGAATTTCTTCGCCACCTGATCCAGTACTTTATTCGCCTGTGCTACAATTTCCGGTCCGATTCCATCGCCCGGAATGCATGCAATCTGTAATTTCATCGAGCTGTTCCTCCAATACTGCGCCCAATTGTAATTGAGCTGTTCTTTTTAAGTTTAACGTAACACTGTATATTTTTCAATAAAAACAGGAAAAAAGCCATATCGGTTTGATATAGCTTTTATAACTTAAGGGAATGAATTTCGTGTTTTCCATTCTTTTCTGATATAGGCTTACTGCTTTCGTGCGGCGGTTTTCTCGCCAGGCGTTTTCTCATCATGATACAGCACCCATGAAATCACGAAGCTGACCACAAACGCCACTGCAATCACAAGGGTATATTGCAGCGTATCATCCGTCGTAATCAGATATCCGAACAGTCCGGTTACGCCATAAGCTGTCGCTCCGATGCCTGTCCATCCGGCAATCAGTGCACCGCAGGCCCCTCCGATCATTCCTGCCACAAACGGTTTCATGTAACGGATATTGACACCGAAAATTGCAGGCTCGGTGATGCCTAAAAATGCGGACAGCGAAGACGGCAGCGCAAGGGCCTTTACCTTGCTGTTTTTGGTTTTTAATGCCAGAGCAAGCGCCGCTGCACCCTGACCGACATTGGCTGCCGTCGCAATTGGCATCCACGTATTTAATCCGCTTTTTGAAATCAGTCCCGCTTCCAGCGCGCTATACATATGATGTACACCCGCTACAACCGTCGGCGCATAGACCGCGCCGCACAGTGCCGCACCGATTCCAAAGGGAAGCGTAATCAGCCACTGAGCGCCTTCCAGTACGCCGTTTTCCACCCAGGAAAAAACAGGTCCGAAAATTGTCAGGGTCAAATACCCCGTTACAAGCACCGTCACAAGCGGTGTCACAAACAGATCGACGATCTCCGGAACAATCTTGTGCAGCTTTTTTTCCAGCATGCTCATAAACCATACTGCGATCACAACCGGAATGACATGTCCCTGATAGCCGACAAGCTCGATCTGATATAACCCAAACCATGCATTCAATTTGGGAATACTTTCTGCACCTACAACACTCCATGCATTCATCAGATCCGGATGAATCATGATCATACCGATAACTGCACCAAGATACAGATTTCCGCCAAATACCTTTGCCGCGCTGATCGCGATCAGGATCGGCAGAAAAACAAATGCCGCATTCGAAAACAGATGAAGGATCGTATATGTACCGGACTGCTCCATTGCAGGATAAACCTCACAAAGTCCTTCCAGAATCCCCACCAGCAGACCGCTCGCTACGATCGCCGGAATGATCGGAATAAATACATCTCCCAGTGTCTTTACTGCACGCCTCCAAAGGCTCGTCTTTGTGCTTGCTGCCTGTCGGACTTCTTCCCTGGAAGATGCACTGATGCCCGCGATTTGGATAAATTCGTCGTAAACCTTGTTGACCGTTCCCGTCCCGAAAATAATCTGCAGCTGTCCGGATGCGAAAAAGACACCCTTCACACCGTCGATTGCTTCGATTGCTTCCTTGCTGCACTTGTCATTGTCTCCGATGACCAGACGCAGTCGCGTCGCACAGTGCGCAGCGCTGATGATGTTTTCCCCGCCGCCTATGTTGTCACAGATCTGCTGTGCTGTTTTCCTGTAATCCATGGTACCCTCCGCCCACTGTTTTCACGACATTTTGTAAATTCACGTTTTCGCCAAAAAGAGTATACCTCTTTTCAGGCAACTTATACAAGCAGCTCCGACAATCCTTTTTTAGATCGCCGGAGCTGTCTCTACGTCTTTATGAAATTGAAATCACTCCTCTTCGTCTACAGATTTTGTTTCTGCAACTGTTTCTTTCAAAGTGCTCCTCGCAACATTCTCCCGGATTTTGATATCGCCGTTTTCTGCGGATACCCGGATGACAGCGCTGCCGGGTGCCAGTTTTCTGTACTCTGCCGCGTCTCCGTTCTCATTTCCCGTCATCTCATATCCTGAAAAATGAATTTCACCATATTCTGTGCGGAGATCATATCCATATGCATCCGCCTTCTGCATTTCGTATATGTTCGTATCCCCGTAACTGTTTTTTACATCCAGTGTGCCCTGCGTTCCTGCAAAAACAGTTACCGAACCGTTCTCCGCTTCCAAAGATGCCTGTGTGCTTTCGATACAGCCAATGTTCAGATCTCCATACAAACCGGTGATCTCTACCTTATTACCGGTCAGATTCCCGGTCTTGATGTCACCGTTTTCGTCGTAAATACTCAGGTCAGTTCCGTCCCAGTCCTCCATTTTAATCTCGCCATAGCTCGTCTTTACAGAAAGCTTCTCTGCGAAAAGATTCCCTGCAAGATCGATATCCCACGGCGCATCAACCGAAACCTCTTTCAGCCTGGCACCCTTCGGCACTGTGATTTTCACATAAGGAGCGTCCTGCCGCCGTTCTCCTTCTTCTCCCCAGAGCCGGAAATACCACCGATTACCTTCCTGCGTTTCCCCGGAATTGCCTTCTTTCACTATGAGTTTTCCATTCTCCACCTGGCACACCGGTTCTTCCCGATCGCCTGCCAGAAGATATTCAACACTATAAGAATCGCCTTCCTCCAAAGAAAACTCTCCGTATTTCAGATCCACCTCAATTTTTTCAAATGCTGCCAGCTGCTTCTGTCCGGCATAATCCTGTACCGTCTCCGGGCAGGCTGTTGTCTCTTTCAAATGAATCCCTTCGTTATCCAGATAAAACACCGGGCTTCCTCCCATCGCAATCCCAATGCCAATACAGATGCCGCCTGCTGCCAACAGACCTGTCGAAATCAGAAGCGTCTTTTTCAATGTTTTATTTTTCATCGCTGTCCGCCTCCTTTTTCTCCAGCAGGTGAAATCCGTTGCTGTCCGTTTCAGCAGCAGATGTGCCCGTCATCTGTTCGCCGGGCGCTGCCTCAGGTTCCGGCTCTGCGATGCCGGCTTTTTTCTTTCCGCCAGCCTTGCTGCGGATCCATAAAATTCCTTTCCAGATCAGCCACACCAGTCCGCTCAGCAATGCTGTGCCCAGGATTGCTGAGCCTGTCATCATAAAGCCGCTGCCCAGAATCGCAAAGCCGCTGCCAACCGCATGAAACATCGAAACAATTCCTGTCCCGATGAAAAACAGTCCGCCCAGAAGCAGTGCTGCCAGCACAAGGATCATTCCGATGCCGCAGGCTGCGCTGCAGGCCAACAGACCGAGCACGCAGGCACCCAGTGCTACTGCAATTCCGACTGCAGCGGCAAGCAGTCCGAACCCTACCGGAACCACCACCGGCAGGGCACATAATCCGAGAAGGATCACCAGTACGATCTGCCAGGGCTTCCAGTTTGATTTTTGCTGTGTTACAGATTGTTTTGTTTTTGTTTTGTTCATTGCTATTCCTCGCTTTCTCTTTCTGAGTACAAGCATACCGACACAACAAAAAAAGCTCCCGCTAAAACTGTGGAAGCTTTTCCAAAACAATTCTTAAATTTTTCTAAATCGCAGTTTGGCGCGTCGTCCCTCTCTCCTCTATACGAAAACCCATTTTAATTTCTTTTCCGGCAGGATTTCCATTCATCAGCTCCAGCAAAAGCCGCGCCGCCTCCTGTCCGCTGGTCTGGTAAAAAAAGTGCACGCTGGAAAGCTTCGGCGCAACGATCCGCCCGGAAACCGTGTCGCCCACGCCGGAAATCGCAACCTGCTGCGGAATCCGGATCTGATGCTCCTGCAGCCAGCCAAGCGCGCCGAGCGCTACGGAATCCGTTGCCCCAAATACTGCATCAATCTCCGGATGCCGCTCCCATAAGCGTCCCATTGCCTCATAGCCGTCCTCAACAGAAAAAGTACTTTCCTCATAAAAGCTGTTGTCCCAGTCTATTCCCTTTTCTTCCAGAACATCCAAAAATCCACGGAAACGTTCTTCCCCGGCTGCATGATCTCGCTTCGTCACACCAAGACACGCCGGATGCTTCGCATCCTTTAACATCATACGCGTGGATTCCTTTGCTGCAAGATAATCATCCTGATAGACGCAGCTGTAGCCTTCCAGCTTCTGTCCCAGCACCACGACCGGAACCTGCAGCGCGCGCAGTGCACGCTTGTGCGCCGGTGTGAAAATCGTCCCGATCAGGATAATCCCGTCCACCTGATTTTCGGAAAAGAGCTTTAAATACTCCACTTCCTCGCGTTCCTGGTTTTCCGTGTTTGCCAAAAGCAGCCAGAAGCCCGCCTGCTTTAGCTCCTTGCTGATCCCGGAGATCATCCCGCTGATGGATTCGGAATTGATCTTCGGGATAATCACACCGATCTGCTTCGTCTTTTTGGTACGCAGCATCTGTGCCTGCGCAGACGGTTTATAACCTGTCTCCTCGATCACCCTGCGGATCTGCTCCCGCTTTTCTGCACTGACATAGCCATCGTTAAAGTAACGGGAAACGGTGGCCCGGGAGACATTTGCCAACTTTGCAATTTCATTTATGTTCATTTCAAAAAATCCATCCTCAATCTCTGCAGCATTTTTCTTTTGTGAGATTGATCTCAGTATAACATTCCGTCTGAAAATCTGCAAGCAGAATACAGCGCCTTATCCCAACACCTCCCGGTATACGCGCAGTACATTTTCTCCCATGACCTTATCACGCTGTCTGGCGGTAAGCCCTGCCTTTGCAAGCGCATCCTCCAGAACCGGCATTGCGTCTGCGCCCGGGAGCTCTGCATGGGTCCGAATTCCGTCAAAATCGCTGCCCAGTCCCAGGCAGTCCTCTCCGCCGACTTTTATGATATGTGCCGCATGGCGTGCCACGTCTGCAGCTGTGCCCGGATAGTCCTTTTGGGCATTTAAAAAGGACGGACAGAAGTTCAGTCCGGTCACACCGCCTTTTTCTGCCAGCAAACAGATCATGTCGTCCGTTAAATTGCGCACCGCCGGACAGATTGCGCGGGCATCGGAATGGCTTGCGACAAAGGGACGCTTCGCATGGGACGCCACGTCATAAAAGCCCGCGTCCGACAGATGGGACACATCCACGATCATTCCGAGCCGCTCCATCTCTTCCAGAAATAAAAATCCGAACTCTGTCAGCCCATCCTTCGTGTTCGGAACCGTCCTATCCGGCTTGCCATCCCCGGAAATGCCAAAATTCGGAAAACCGATCTCGTTTGGAAAATTCCAGGTCAGCGTCAACATTCGGACACCTCTGTCATAAAATTCCCGCAGCTTTTCCAGGCTGCCCTGACACACCGCACCCTCTTCGATTGTCAAAAGCGCGCTCATGCGCCCGTTTTTCTGATTTTCCAAAATGTCGTTATAGCATCTGACCTGACCAATCTGCTCCGGAAACAGTGCCATCTGCCGATCAAAGCAGTCCGCCAGTGTCAGCGCCTGCTGATATGGATCTTCACAATTTTCTGTACAGACGAACAGTGCAAAATTCTGAAGCAGGTAATCCCCCTGTTTCATCTTATCCAGACGAATATGCAGTTTGTTGTCCTGCAGTGTCCACCCTTTTTCTTTGTTTTCATAAAGTGCTGCGATCGTGTCGCAGTGCATATCAACAACTTTCATAAAATCCTCCATTCCGCAGGCGCTTTGTGCCGAAGGTGTCGCGAGGAAAACGTCCAGTTCGGCTCTGCGATCCCAGCTGCTTTGTGATGCCTGCGTCACAAATCGCTGTGTGACGAAAAAACCGGAACACACGTCCTGTGAGCCTATCACATGCGCATATTCCGGTTCTTTTATCTGTCTCAAAATTCGTCTTATTTCTTCTTTGTATCTGCAGGTGCTTCTGCATCAGCCTTTTCCACCTGTACGATCGCGCTCTTCTGCATCGGAATACGGCAGTTTTTGTTGTTGCCGAACTCAACGATAACGGTATCATCTGTGATGTCGATGATGATTCCGTAGAAGCCGCTGGTGGTCAGAACGCAATCTCCGATCTCCAGAGTAGAAAGCATTGCGCTGGTCTTCTTCTGCTCTTTCTTCTGCGGACGATACAGTACGAAGTAGAAAAATACACCAAAAACTACCACATACATTAAAATAAGCGGAATCATGCTGCCTGCGCTTGCTGACTCAGATGCTGTCAGTAAAATACTCATTTTCTATATTCCTCCTGGTTTATAAAGTAAAACCCTGCCCTGCAGGATTCTCCCTGCCCGGTCTCTTTACCGTAGCCTATTTTCCATCATACACAATTCTTTGCATGCCGTCAAGTTTTCGCTTCTTATATGCTGCAAATTCTCCCTTATCCAGCGCATCCCGGATTTCTGTCATCATCGTATTATAGAAATACAGGTTGTGCATGACGCACAGACGCATGCCCAGCATCTCTTTTGCTTTTAACAGGTGACGGATATAGGCTCTGGAATACCGTCTGCAGACAGGGCATTGACACCCTGGCTCGATGGGCTGCATATCCAGCTCATACTGCGCGTTGAACAGATTGATCTTGCCGAAGTTTGTATATAGATGTCCATGACGTCCGTTTCTGGTGGGATATACGCAGTCAAAAAAGTCCACACCGCGTTCCACTGCCTCCAAAATATTTGCAGGTGTACCGACTCCCATCAGATAGGTCGGTTTGTCCACGGGCAAGTAGGGAACTGTCTCTTCCAGAATATGATACATTTCCTCATGGGTCTCACCGACTGCAAGACCGCCGACCGCATAACCGTCCAGATCCAGGTCTGTAATCCGTTTGGCATGCTCTATTCGGATATCCGAGTAAATTGCACCCTGGTTAATGCCGAACAAAAGCTGCTGCTTATTGATCGTATCGTCCAGGCTGTTCAGGTGAGCCATCTCTTTTTTGCAGCGTTCCAGCCATCTTGTTGTCCGGTCTACGGAAGGCTGCACGTAGCTTCTCTCCGCTTTTGCAGGCGCACACTCATCGAATGCCATTGCGATGGTAGATGCGAGGTTTGACTGAATCCGCATACTCTCTTCCGGTCCCATAAAGATCTTATGCCCGTCGATATGGCAGCGGAAGGTTACCCCCTCCTCTTTGATCTTCCGCAGACCAGCCAGTGAAAACACCTGAAATCCGCCGGAATCAGTCAAAATCGGCTTATTCCAGCTCATAAAGCGATGCAGTCCGCCCATCGCCTTGATCTTTTCATCACCGGGACGCACATGCAGATGATAGGTGTTGGAAAGCTCCACCTGTGTGCCCAGCCCTTCCAGATCCTCCGTAGAAACCGCACCCTTAATCGCTGCAACAGTTCCGACATTCATAAAAACCGGTGTCTGGATCGTACCATGCACAGTTTCCATTACCGCACGTTTTGCACGTCCCTCCTGTTTCAATACCTTATAGGTCATCTTTTCACTCATCTTAATCTCCATTCCAGATTTTCTTTAATTTATCATCCGCTTTTTGGAAAAAGCCTGCGATCGCCGTACTTTTTTCAAAGGGTGCAAACAGTTTTTGCCGAAGCAGCTCGATCGCTGTACATACCAGGTAGATCGCTGCTATCACCCCAATACAGGCAAAGGGCAGATACCAGTGTCCAAGCCAGGCAGCGCCGTCGATTTTCGTCCAGAGACTCTCCCGGATATAGTAGTGATCATGGATCAGGTAAACGCCAAAGGACGCACCTGCAATCCGATTGATCAGGCCTGCCCCTCTTCCCGGTGCAATCCTCAGATTCAAAAATGCAAGAAACAAAAAAATCGACGCAGCTGTCACCAGAATCGAGCTATAGACATAAAACACACTATACCCCCACATCAGATCGTCCAGAAAGCTGATCGCGCCAAACGGAGAGGACAGCAGTGCCTCGATCACAAACCGGCTGAGGGGAATCAGCAGGGAGGTTCCAACTGCAGGCAGGAACCATTTCAGGAATTTTCCATCCGGCTGATAATACAAACGGATATAGGCTCCGCACAGATAAACCGTCAGGAACCACGATATACTTACACCGCCGGCGGTATTAAGGGCCGAAGAAAAATAAAAAATGTTTGGCCACACAGACACCAAAGCCAGAGCCAGAGCACACGCACAGGCAAGCTGACGCTTCGTCAGTGCCAGGATCAGCTTATTCATCACCGGTGCCAGCACATACATGCCTACATACATGGAAACAAACCAGTAAAAATCCGATGAGATCGGTAAAATCGAATAGACCAGATATTCCAAGTCATGGGGTACATCTGTAAAAATCCAATAAATCGCCGTAATTCCCAAGGCATAAAACAGTACCTGAACCGCCATTTTTACAAGCTTCCAAAGGCTGAATCTCGATTCCGTCAAAAAGTAGCTGCTGATCAACAGATACAGATTGATACAGGTAAAGGAAACGCCAAACAACGTCCAAACCAGATAATAAGAAGCAGTCCCCATCTTCGCAGCTCCGATCAGATTTCCATGGTTCATCAGGTGTGCCGTCACAACAAATACCATGGCGAGAAGCCTGAGAAGCTCCAGATTCGCCTGTCTCGTTTTTTTCATAAATCAGATATACCCCGTTTCTCTAGAAAATCGTTTTCACCATGCATAGATAAAAATTAGTATAACAGATTCCCTTGTATCCGTCAAAAAAATGTTTTATACTATAGGGAAAATTCCCTTATCGAAAGGAGTGTGTTTCATGTCCGGTTCTGTTTTTGGCACCATTTTCCGCGTTTCCACATGGGGAGAATCCCATGGCAAGGCGATCGGCGCTGTCATAGATGGCTGTCCGGCAGGCCTTCCCTTATGCGAGGCTGATATCCAGCCTTATCTCGACAGGAGAAAGCCCGGCTCCGGCAAATATGTCACTCAACGAAAGGAGGCTGACGAGGTTCAGATCCTCTCCGGCATTTTCGACGGAAAAACAACGGGAACTCCGATTTCCCTGCTCGTCTATAATACCTCTCAGCGATCCTCCGATTATACGGAAATCGCCCAGAACTACCGCCCCGGACATGCAGACTACACCTTTGATGAAAAATACGGCTTTCGTGACTATCGCGGCGGCGGCCGTTCCTCCGGAAGAGAAACGACCGGACGTGTTGCCGCCGGTGCAATCGCCATAAAGATCTTAAACCGGCTCGGTATCGATGTCTGCGCCTATACCAGTTCGATCGGTCCTGTTTCCATTCATCCGGATACCTTTGACCGGGAAGCAATCACTCAAACCGCTACTGGTATGCCGGATAAAAAAGCTTCCGCCGACGCAGAAGCCTTTCTCGAAACCTGTATCAAAAATCAGGATTCCTCCGGCGGCGTGATCGAATGCTGTGTGACCGGTCTTCCTGCCGGGATCGGCGATCCGGTCTTTGACAAGCTTGATGCAAGGCTTGCTTCAGCGATCATGTCCATCGGTGCAGTCAAAGCTGTTGAAATCGGTGACGGCATCGAGGTTTCTTCCCGCAAAGGCTCCGAAAACAACGATGCCTTTTGCATAAAGGATGGACAGGTTTCCAAGAAAACCAACCACGCCGGCGGTATTTTAGGCGGCATCAGCGACGGCTCTCCCGTCCTTCTGCGCGCTCATATCAAGCCAACTCCATCCATCTTTCAGCCACAGCAAACCATCGGCCGTGACCATGTTGAACGTACGCTGCAGATCAAGGGACGCCACGATCCTGTCATCGTTCCCCGCGCAGTCGTGGTTGTAGAAAGCATGACAGCCCTGACCATACTGGACCTGATGCTGTCCAATATGGGGGCACGAATGGATCATCTTGAAAAAATCTATACGAAATAAGCACTTTTGTTTTCTTTGGCAGAAGCTCTGCACCAGCTGCAACGCCAATGATTTTTCTTTCCTATCCACACACGTTTCAAGGCGCACCCATAAAAATTCCCCACCGGCCTTTGCCGATGGGGAATTTTCTGATTCTATTCTTCTTCCAGTCTGTGGAAAATAACGCAGTTAGGCTGATCCACCTTGATCTCCGGTCCGTTCATAACGATCAATCCGGTATCCGGATGCACTGTAAAGAATGTCATTGTATTCGATTCGTGATTTAAGGAAACCAGATGTCTATTATCCGGGAACAGCATCGCATCCTTCGGATATTCTCCACTGATAGGCAGACAGAACAGTTTCGTCAAAAGTCCGGTCTTCTGGTCAATCTTGTACATTACGACGCTGTTATCTCCCGCATTGGAGCTGATCAGATACTGGAAATCCTCCGAAAGGTTCAGCGCACTCGCTGCGGAATTACTCGCATGATAATCGTTGACTGTGGAGATCGTCTGTACCTTTTCAAAGAACGGATTGCCCTTTTTTTCTTCATAGGTATAAACATCTATGATATTTTTCAGTTCATGAACGATGTAAAGAATCCTTCCGTCCTTGCTGAATTTGATATGACGGGGTGCAGATTCCATTTCACTGCGGATAACATCTGCCAGTGTCAGCTTACCGGTCTGATGGTCGAGGCGGTATACCTTGACATGATCCATGCCAAGATCTGCTGCACACAGATAGTGATTGTCTCTCGTCATTTTCACGCAGCTGACGTGGGGACGGAAATTTCGCTCTGCAATACTGCCCAGTCCACGATGGAAAATCTCATCCGTAATCTCTCCGACACTGCCGTCCTCCTTTAAACGCAGCGCTGTGATCTTGCCGTCATGCCAGCCTGCCACGAACAGGAAACGATCTTCATAATCTGTGGAAAGATAGCAGCCGCGCATGCCATTAATGCCCGCCATGTTGATCGGTTTTAAATGTCCATCCTTTAAAATTTCATAGGATTCCACACCAAAGTCTGTAATGGAATACAGCCATTTACGGTTGTGCGAAATCGTCAGATAGGATGAGTTCGTAATCTCGACACGATCCTTTAATGTAAATCTTCCATTTTCTACATCTACATCATAAATCGTAATACCATGATTGTCTCCCATTGTATAGGTAGAGACATAGGCAACGTACTTTTTCTGATTTGTCATGTTCAAACCTCCTGCGGCAAAAATGTTCTGCTCATTTATTTTACCATACCTGTCCCGTTTTTGTTAATCCCTTTTTCACTTTTCGTTCCAGTTCCATCCTTGCATTCATAACGAACCCTCCAAAACCGTTTTTTGGCGCCTTGGGGTGGTCCCACGCAGGGACAGGCTGCGATGCAGCCGCAGACCGTTTGAAAGCGCCGGTACTTGGGCAGCGTGCTTTGCTGCCTTATGTACCGCTGCGCTTTCATCCGAGCGAAAGCGTGTCTGCGCGCACGCAGCCTGCCCCTGCGCGGGAATATCCCAAGACGCCAAAAATCGCCCTAAAATGGCGTTCTGCCTGAACCCGCGAAAAAACTATATAAAATATTATTTTCCCCATTGACAGACCCGTCAAAAAACGTATAATAAAGCTCAGTGCGTTTGTTTAGTATCATTAAACTTTTTGTTTAAAATAACTATGAAGGATCAGACATGAAAATCGGAGCAAAGGTAAAGGAACTGCGAGTGCAAAAAGGACTGACACAGGAGGAGCTGGCTGATCGGACAGAGCTTTCCAAAGGCTTTATCTCTCAGCTGGAGCGGGATCTGACCTCTCCTTCCATCGCAACCCTGATGGACATCCTGCAGGCACTGGGAACAGATTTAAAGGATTTCTTTAATGAAGAACCGGAAGAGCAGATCGTTTTTAAAGAAAGCGACTACTTTGAAAAGCTGGACGAAGAATACGGCAACAAAACCGAATGGATCATTCCAAACGCCCAGAAAAACATTATGGAGCCCATCCGCCTGACGCTTGCACCGGGCGGCAGCACCTATCCGGACAACCCCCACGAAGGGGAAGAGTTCGGCTATATATTAAGCGGCAGCATCACGATCCATATCGGCAAAAAGAGCTACCGCGCCAAAAAGGGCGAATCCTTTTATTTTACGCCTAAGTCGACACATTATATTTCGGCAAGTAAAAAGACGGGAGCAAGCCTGATCTGGGTTTCCAGTCCTCCAAGCTTTTAATTGTTCGAAGCTGACGCAAACGATAAACACACTGTCAGGAAAAGTCGTCTTTTGCGCTGACATTTCATTATTTGAAGGAAGGGACAGTATCCGCTGTCGGATACCGCATGGGAGAAGTACCAATGAGCAACCGGCTGATCGATTTACAGCACATCACTAAAATTTACGATGACAACACCGTACTGGATGATCTGAACCTCTACATCCGGGAGAACGAGTTTTTAACCCTCCTTGGCCCCAGTGGCTGCGGAAAAACAACAACTCTGCGCATTATCGGCGGTTTTGAAAAGCCGGATAATGGCTGCGTTTTATTCAACGGCAAGGACATCACAAACATGCCGCCCAACAAACGTCAGTTAAACACCGTTTTCCAGAAATATGCCCTCTTTCCCCATATGACGATCGCAGAAAATATCGCCTTCGGCTTAAAGATCAAAGGAAAGACCAAAAGCTATATTCAGGACAAAATCCGTTATGCCCTCAAGCTGGTCAACCTTGACGGCTACGAAAACCGTATGCCTGATTCTCTAAGCGGCGGTCAGCAGCAGCGTATTGCCATTGCACGGGCGATCGTAAATGAGCCGAAGCTCCTGCTTCTCGATGAGCCCCTCGGTGCCCTGGACTTAAAGCTGCGCCAGGACATGCAGTATGAGCTGATCCGTCTGAAAAATGAGCTCGGCATCACCTTCATCTATGTCACCCATGACCAGGAAGAAGCTCTGACCATGTCCGATACCATCGTTGTTATGAACCAGGGCTACATTCAGCAGATCGGCACGCCGGAAAAGATCTACAATGAGCCGGAGAATGCTTTCGTTGCAGACTTCATCGGAGACTCCAACATCATCGACGGCATCATGATCCGCGATGAGCTTGTTTCCATCTTCGGACAGAAGTTTCCCTGCGTGGATAAGGGCTTTGGCACAAACAAGCCCGTCGATGTTGTAATCCGTCCGGAAGACGTGGATCTGGTCAAACCGGAAGAAGGAACGCTGACCGGAACGGTAACACATCTGATCTTTAAGGGCGTTCATTATGAAATGGAAGTAACCGCAAACGGCTTTGAATGGCTGGTACACTCCACCGATATGTTCCCGGTGGGCACAGAGGTCGGCATCCGCGTTGATCCCTTCGATATCCAGATCATGAACAAGCCTGCTTCGGAAGATGAGGAGGCGGTATCCATCGATGAGTAAATCAGTGAAAAAAAATACGATGCCAAAGGCGCCGTGGCCCCACAACAGGCTCATGGCTGCGCCATATCTGCTCTGGTCTGCCGCATTTATCATCATCCCGCTGTGCATGATCTTTTACTATGGGCTCACAGACAGAAGCGGTGCATTTACCTTTGAAAATGTCACTGCCATCTCCTCGCCGGAGCATATGAAGGCACTGATTACTGCACTCGTGCTTTCCTTAATCAGCACAGTTGTCTGTCTTGCGCTTGCCTACCCCCTTGCCATGATCCTGGCAGGCAGGCATGTCAGCCAGCAGAGCTTTATCGTCCTGATTTTCATCCTTCCCATGTGGATGAACTTTCTTCTGCGCACCCTTGCATGGCAGACACTCCTTGAAAAAACAGGCGTCATCAACTCGGTACTGTCCTTTTTCGGGCTGCCGACTTTAAATATCATCAATACCCCCGGCGCGATTATCCTCGGCATGGTATATAACTTCCTGCCGTTTATGGTATTGCCCCTGTATAATGCGCTGACAAAGATTGACCCGAATGTCATCAATGCCGCCCACGATCTCGGTGCCAACTGGTTCCAGACCTTTTTACGCGTTATTTTCCCGCTGAGCCTCCCTGGTGTCATCAGCGGCATCACAATGGTGTTCGTACCTGCTCTGACAACCTTCGTGATTTCGAATCTGCTGGGTGGCAGCAAGATCCTGCTGATCGGAAACGTTATTGAGCAGGAATTCACTCAGGCAAGCAACTGGCATTTAGGCAGCGGTCTTTCCATTGTTTTGATGGTATTTATCCTGATCAACATGCTGATGACTGCGATTTTTGATAAAAACGGGGAGGGAACTTCCTTATGATAAAAACAACTGCCCAAAAAATTTATATCGCCCTGATTTTTATCTTCATGTATGCCCCCATCGCAACGCTGGTCGTTCTTTCCTTTAACGCCAGCAAAACCCGGGCAAAATGGGGCGGCTTTACAATCAGCTGTTTTCCAACTCAGAAATCATGCAGGCACTTTACAACACGCTCCTGATTGCGCTGTTATCTGCTGTTTTTGCAACGCTGATCGGCACCATTGCTGCGCTATCCATTCAGGGCATGAAAAAAAAGAGCCGTGCTGTGTTGATGAGCATCACCAATATCCCGATGTTGAATGCCGAGATCGTAACCGGTATTTCCCTGATGCTTCTGTTTTTAACCTTTAAAGCGCGTTTTGGTTTTATCACCATCCTGCTCTCCCACATAACCTTCAATATTCCCTATGTGATCCTGAGCGTTATGCCGCGCTTAAAGCAATTAAACCCAAGTGTTTACGAAGCTGCCCTCGATCTTGGCGCATCCCCCTGGCAGGCATTTTTCAAGGTCGTATTTCCTGATCTGCTGCCCGGTGTCATGTCCGGATTTTTAATGGCCTTTACGATGTCCCTGGATGACTTTATCATCACGCACTTTACGAAGGGGCCCGGCGTAGATACCCTTTCCACCAAAATCTACACCGAGGTTAAAAAGGGCATTAAGCCGGAAATGTATGTACTTTCCACACTTATTTTTATGACCGTTCTGGTTCTTCTGATCCTTGTCAACAAGGCTCCGAAGCCAAAGGAAAAACAATAGAATGCACGCTCTGCGAGCATTTTATTGTCATGAATAACACTCCGGGATTCTCCCGTGATACACAGACAGCCAACTGTCTTCCTAAACTATTTTACTTACAGAAAGGAATCCATTCATGAAAAAGAACACCATTGCAAAGCTCCTTACTGCTGCCCTGTGCACCGGTCTGATTGCAGGCATGACAACCGGCTGCGGCAGCGCTTCCTCTGCTTCCGGCGAAAACGGACAGGTCATCGTCTACAACTGGGGGGAATACATCGATCCCGATACGATCACCATGTTTGAAGAAGAAACCGGCATAAAGGTGGTTTATGATGAATTTGAAACCAACGAAATCATGTATCCCAAGGTAGAAACCGGTGCTTCCGAATATGATGTCATCTGCCCTTCCGACTACATGATCAGCAAGATGATTGAAAGCGATCTGCTCTCCGAGCTGAACTTCGATAACATGCCCAATGCCAAGGCAAACATCGGCGAACAGTATTGGGAGCAGTCCAAGGGCTTTGATCCGGAAAACAAATATTCCGTTCCTTACTGCTGGGGAACCGTCGGCATTCTGTACAACAAAACCATGGTAGAGGAGCCGGTTGACAGCTGGTCTATCCTCTGGGATGAAAAATATGCCGACAGCATTCTGATGCAGGACTCCGTACGCGATGCATTTATGGTTGCACTCAAATTAAACGGCAATTCCATGAATACCCTTGACGAAACCGAGCTCGCAGCTGCACGTGATCTGCTGATCAAACAGAAGCCTCTTGTACAGGCCTACGTTATCGACCAGGTGCGTGACAAGATGATCGGCGGCGAAGCAGCACTCGGCGTTATCTACTCCGGCGAAGCGATTTTCACTCAGCGTGAAAACCCGGATCTGGAATATGTCATCCCGAAGGAGGGTACCAATGTCTGGATCGATTCCTGGGTAATTCCCAAGAACGCTCCCAATAAGGAAAATGCAGAAAAGTTCATTGACTTTATGTGCCGCGGTGACGTTGCTTTAAAGAATTTCGAGTACATTACCTACTCCACCCCCAACGATGCAGCCCGCGACCTGATCGAGGACGAAGACCTGAAAAATTCCAAAATTGCTTTCCCGGATTTAAGCCAGTATTCCGGTCTGGAAACCTATACCTATCTCGGTGAAGACGGGGATTCCCTCTATAATGACATGTGGAAGGAAGTTAAATCCAACTAACTTATGGAACGCATTTTACATTATGAAATCAAAGCAAGCGACGATTCTCCTACCGTCGCTTGCTTTTTAAAACGGCAGGGGTATTCCTCCGCCAACTTAACTGACTTAAAAAAGATGCCGGAAAGCATCCTCATAAACGGGACTCCCGCCTATATGATCCGCCATCTGCAGGGAGGTGACCGCTTAACTGTACACATTCAGGAAACTGCGGTATCTGAAAAAATACCTCCGGTTTATCATCCCCTGGACATCGTTTACGAGGATGAAGACCTCTTGGTAATCAACAAACCAGCCGATCTTCCGATCCATCCGTCGATGCGCAACTACACCCATTCCCTTGCAAACGGGCTCGCCTGGTATTTTGCTCAGAAAGACTGTCCCTTCGTCTTTCGCTGTATCAACCGGCTCGATCATAACACCTCCGGTCTGACAATCATCGCAAAGCATTTGGTCAGCGGCAGTATTCTCGCAACCATGGTCCGGAACCGGGAAATCCACCGGGAATACCTCGGGATCTCTCGCGGCAGGGTCACTCCCTCCTCCGGAACCATCACTGCTCCACTGGGACGAAAGGACGGCTCCATCATCGAGCGTACCATCGACTTTGAACATGGCGAATCTGCCATTACTCACTATGAAGTGCTGGAAGAAAAAAACGGACACAGCCTGATCCGCCTGACACTGGAAACCGGTCGCACTCACCAGATCCGGATCCATATGAAATATCTGGGCTATCCGCTGATCGGAGATTCCCTCTATAATCCTGATATGGAATGGATTTCCAGACAGGCGCTGCACGCAACCCGTCTGCGTTTTCATCATCCTATCACCAAAGAACCTCTGGAATTTCATGTTCCACTCCCGCAGGACATGCAAAACGTACTGGAGGGCATCCGGCCCGATGCCTGATGCCCTCCTTTTGCTTTCGACATACCTCTGCTTTCAACTGAGCGTACTATGGTGCAGCACTTATGTCTATTTCTGTCAATCTCTGACCCGCGTCCAAACCTGCATTTCGTTTTCACCGCGGTTTGCCCAGGTATAATACGGAATATACGAAAGTTCCGCTTTTTCAAACTCCGGCTTCTTCCAGACATGATACAGCGCTTCGCTTTCTTTTTCTATATGCGTATCAAGCTGCCGAAACCCTGCTGCAGTCAGCTTTTTGACCGGCGTTCCGCAAATATTTCCGTCCGACACCGTTACGTTTAACTCCGGGTCAATCAGCAGCTTCTGCAGATCTTTTCCGTTGTCTGTCTCTTCCAGACAATAGACAACCGGCCCTCTCATCACGGCCACTTTCCCTATATCCTCACGCACGGCTTCCTTTGCCGCAATCATTCGAACCTCCATCGGGAAATGAAGCGTAAATTCTTCTTCCTCTCCCCAATCCTTTTGCAGATACAGGTAGCCGTCCTTTTCTTCCGTACCACCGGTAAAACCATCCAGCTCATATCTGCTGCACCAGTCCGGTATCCGCAGTGCAAGCTTTAATCCGGTATCCTTTGCGCGAATTGTGATTTTCACATCCCCCTCCCAAGGGAAGTTGGATTCCACACGGATATCTGCTGTCTTTTCGCCGATCTTCTTTTCCAGGGTGCTTCCCATATAAAGATGTAAAAACAGCGTATCCTCGTTTTCCGTATATGCATAGGAACCGATCGAGCTGAGCAGACGCGCCAGGTTTGGCGGGCAGCATGCGCAGCCGAACCATTTCTGGCGAACCGGCTTGACATGAAATTTTCGTTCATCCTTATGACATGCCTCCGGCAGTACCTCCAGCGGATTGACATAGAAAAAGCTCTTTCCATCCAGCGCCATGCCGCTGAGCACGCCATTATAAAGTGCGCGTTCCATAACGTTTGCATACCTTGCCTCCGGCGCGATTTCCAGCATTCTCCGCGCAAAAAAGACAAGACCGATCGACGCACAGGTTTCCGCATACGCCGTGTCGTTCGGCAGATCGTAGGCATAGGTGAACGCCTCGCCCAGATGGGTGCTGCCGATTCCGCCCGTAACGTACATCTTTTTCTCCGTGATGTTGTCCCAGAGTCTCCGGCACGCCCCATACAGCGTTTCATCCCCTGTCAGCCTCGCCACATCCGCCATGCCGGAATATAGATAAACCGCACGCACGGAATGTCCGAACGCCTCGTCCTGCTCCCTCACCGGCAGATGCGCCTGATTATAGAAATAACGAAGTTCGTCCTCATGCCCCTTTTTTACTTCTTCGGGATGCTCTTGATCAAAGTAGTAGGGACGCTTTCCACGCTCGTCCACGAAATACCGGGCAAGGTTTAAGTATTTTTCCTTCCCGGTCAGTTCATAAAGCCGCACAAGGGCCATCTCTGCGATTTCATGTCCCGGATAACCGTGAAGCTTTCCCTCTTCCGTACCGAAATTTGCCGCCACATAATCTGCAAATCGTTCCGCCGCCTTCAACAGCTTGTCCTTGCCAGTCGCCTGAAAATATGCCACAGCCCCTTCAATCAGGTGTCCGAAGCAGTACAACTCGTGATGGTCCTTCAGATTCGTAAAGGTCGCGTCACGACCACTTAAAATATAGTAGGTGTCCAGATATCCGTCGTCCTGCTGTGCGGCGCAGACGATATCGATCGCGCCATCCGCGATTTTTTCCAGCTCCGGATCTGGATGCTGCGTTAAAGAATAACCAACCGCCTCGATCCATTTCGAAAAATCGCTGTCCTGGAACAAAAACCCGTAAAATTCGTCATCTTTTAACTGCTTCGGATCCTCCGGCAGCACCTCAAAGCCGCGATAGGTATACTTCGGCGCAATAAATGTGTTTCCTTTTTCTTTCTTTTCCCGGTTCAGCTTTCCTGCAGCCTTGAAATTGTGCATACAGAAGCTCGGTGCCGCGCCCTCCACGCGGTCATTTAAGGCATCCCACTGATACGGGATCACCTCCTTGCGTACGAGCTCCATTTCCCCTTTCCAAAAGGTGTCCGTCACCTGAATGTTTTTCAGCGAAACGGGTGCGGAATAATTGTGTTTATCCATGTTTCTCCTCATTTCTGCGCACGCTTTTTGCACATGCCGAGTTTGTGTCAAGTGCGC
>OHWC01000539.1_pt1 | contig 20167 bp, 13 predicted proteins | sample 1579541 | NCBI WGS metagenome assembly OHWC01 (sample SAMEA3882551, study PRJEB24775) | human gut metagenome | biome: human-associated habitat; feature: intestine environment; material: feces | place: Netherlands | collected 2009/2010
CCATCCAAAAGACCTTTTTGCGGCCTTCCACGATCTTGCTTTTCAGGGCATCGCCTAACTCCCGTTTTGCATCCCGGACGGTTCTGCCGGGGATGCCCCTTTCCAGCGCCGCCTTGTCGATGTCCTCGCTGAGCACCTGCTTTCCTCCGGCAAGCAGGGTGCAGATCAGGTCTTTGGCTTGCTGGGTCTTGGTTTCTCGCTGCGGCTCGATGCCGGACAGCATTTCGTCTGCGGTAATGTCGTACTCGCCGACCCAGCGGAAGCCGCCCTCGTCCCCCAAAGAGAATGCCAACGACACGCCCGGCGGAGCAAGGGAACTTTTTTCGTGCGTTAGGATGCGCATGGTGGGGTCGTGCTTCAGCTTGCCGATGAACATGACACTGCGGACGGCGGCGGCAATGTCAATGGAGCCGAGACCTCGCTGCAGACTCTGCATTCCAGCGGCTTTATTCAGGTGCCCGATCAGCAAAATAGCGCAGCCTGTTCGCTGCGCTACCTGTCCCAGCCGCATGAAGATGGGGCGCACTTCGTTTGCCCGGTTCATGTCCACGTCGGCACCGAGATACGCCTGGATTGGGTCGATGATGACCAGTCGGGCGTTGTTCTCGATTATGGCTCTTTCAATTCGTTCATCTGAAAGGGTGAGCTGCACCTCGCTGTCATCAATGACCAGCACCCGGTCAAGGTCTGCACCGGCTTCAATCAGGCGGGGCTTGACCGTATCGCCCAGACCGTCCTCTGCGGTCTGGTAGATCACATTGAATGGCTCCATGCGCTCCATATTGGGCAACAGCTTTCCGTTGGTGCAGGCAGCGGCAAGGTGCATGGCAAAATAAGTCTTGCCCTCGCCCGGATTGCCTTGCAGTACACTGAGTTTTCCAAAAGGAAGATATGGCTTCCAAAGCCATTCCACCGGGGTCAGCTCCACGTCGCTCATGCGGATGATCTTCACCGTTTCCGGTTTTGACGGCTCTTTCAGCACGATGCTTTTGAAATAATTGCGGTTCGAAATCTCTGCCCGGTGCACCAGAACGTCGTTCCAATCCTTCATGCAGGGCTGGATGCGGGTCACGCTCACCGTGTCCGGCAGCAGCCCCGCCAGCCGCTTGCAGGCATCCTCTCCGGCTTTGTCGGCATCCAGACAGAGAAACACCCGCTCCACATCTGGGCGTTCTGAGAGAAACTGCCGCAGAGCCTTGCCCGACACCCCGCCCAGTGACAGATAATTGTGCTGCTGCCAGTTTTTCGGGAACAGTTCGATGAAGGACAGCAGGTCGATGGGCGCTTCAAAGACCAGCAACTGTTTGTCGGTGCCACGATGGGCAAAGCCAAACGCCTTTTCTGCACCGGCTGCATCCTGCCGAAATTTCTCCCGAATCCCACGGCTGCTTGCGTAGCGGGGATGCCCGTCTGCATCCCGCCCCACAAAGACCACGTTGTGGTGGGCGGCGTCTTCGTAAATATCTCCGGCAGCGATGAAGAAGTTCACCAGCGAGGGGCTGAGTTTCCGCTCCTGTGTCAGATAGTTCAGGATGTTGGCGTTGGTGACATTCCGCAGCGGCAGACGAAACGCCGGAGAGGGGGCGGGGTCAGCCTCCGGCTGAACTTCGCCCGGCTCTTCGGTCAGCATCTGCACCGCTTCAGGGAAGGATTTGCCGTAAAACTCCATCACGAAATCCACCGGCAAGCCGCCCTTGCTCTGGCTGTGCCGGAACCATTTGTTTCCGCAAACGGTCAGGCTGTCGTGGGCTTTCCAGCGGTATTCTTTTCCGCTGCGCACCAGCGTTTCGCCCTGTGCCCGGAGAAATTTTTCCAGATCCAACGCATTGGCTTTGTCGATCTGGGCTTGGGTGTAGGTCATGCTACTTCCTCCTTAAAGCTCCTGTGTGTGATTTTTTTGCTCGGCCTTCTTCTGGGATTGCGCCGCCTTGGCTTCTTCCAGCTTTTTCAGCACCGATTCCTTTTCCGGGGGCTTGCCGCCCGGTGCAGAAAGCTGCTGCTTATTCAGCACCATGTCAATATACTTGCGGATATTTTTCAGGGCAGAGATGTCCGGCTGCAAGGTTTCCAGTTTGGTGCGCAGCTCTGCGCTGCTCGATTGCAGCGCAGAAAATTCGGCATCCAATGCCGAAAAATCTACCGCTGTACTGCCGTTCAGTTTCATCAGAGTGCGGACAGCTTTATTAAAGGTGTCCAGCTCCTCTTTGTGCTGGGCGGCATAAGCGTCCTTGGTCAGCTTGAAGTTCTTCTTGATAAAGGTATCATGGATGGGCTTCAGCTTGGCATGGACGGCGGCAGCATCTTTTATCTGGGCGATTGCCCGCATACGGTTTTCGTTCTGCTTCAACTGCCTGCGGAGAGGGGCGGCGGTCTGGTTCAGGTTAGAAATTGCAGTGTCCAAATCCTCGATGGTGTTCAGGGAATGGGCTTTCAGATAGTCCACCGCCTGTTTGACTTCCTCAAAGTCTCGGACAGTGCATTTCAGTTTTGCCTTGCCAGACCAATCGCTGCGCTGCTCGTTGCGGAGATTGAAGTAGTCCACCAGCAGGTTGGACAGCGTGGGTTCCTTTGCCTTTTCCAGTGCGTCCAGAAGAAGCTGCTTCTTTTCGTTCAGGTCTGCGATCCAGCGTTGCAGCCCACGAATTGCACTGCGGATGGACTGCAGCAGGCTGTTAGCGGCTCGAATATCCCGGTTCAGGTTGCCGAGAACGGTTTCCACTCCACGCTTTTCCATCTGGTGTGCGGCGGGACCGAGATGCACGGTCGGTATCTGCTGGATGCCCTGCCGCTCAAAGGACCGCAGGTCAACACGTTCCGGTCTGCCAGCAGCTTCCAGATAGCGGTTGGTGATGGTTTCCCAGCTATGCCGCCAGACTTCGGCGTACTTCTGGTTGTTCCAGTCCACGGTGTTTTCCTTGTGACACTTCCAATTCCCGGATGGGAGCCGGATGCGCTCGCCGTTTTCGTCGAGATCGTAGACCTTTCGGGCTTTTGGAAGCCACTTACCGTGTTCGTCCATTGCCCGGAGCGTCAGCAGAATGTGGGCGTGTGGGTTGCCATCTCCCTTGTCGTGGATGGCAAAATCGGCAATCATTCCCTTGGAAACAAACTGCTCCTGACAAAACTCTTTTATCATGGACAAATACTGCTCCTTCGGCACCTCCACCGGGAACGCCAGCACGATGCGCCGGGCAAGCTGGGAGTTCCACTGGTTCTCCACGGCTTCCACGGCGTTCCAGAGCGTTGCCCGGTCTGCATATCCGGGCGGCGCATGAGATGGCAGCACGATCTCGGCGTGGACAAGTTCTTTCTTCTTGTTGTAGAATTTCGTTTTCTGGTCGTATTCGCTGAACAGCCGTTCGCCGCTCTGATAAGCAGCCCCGGCAACAGCGGACTGCCCTTGGCTGCGCTTGACGATGGTGATTTTGAAATGCGGACACGGAATAGGCATCACCCCCAAACAAAAAGACCGCCCAGCAAGATTGCTCTTGATGAACGGTCTGGAATCGTATTCGGTTGTACTCGCCGCCTTGGGAACGGAGTGCCGTGCGCTTCGGTCTTAGGCGGGAGCCGCAAAAGGATAGCTGCGGAGCAGCGCAAGGAAAATGCAGTTTTCCTTGTGATGGAATCGGGCTGGCGCACAAACGCCAGCTTCGATTTCATCGAGCCGTCTGCAAGACCGCAATTTCACCGGAACGGTGTATAATTGCGCCCTTTATTCTAAAGGGTTTTGGACGTTGCTGCGTTCGTGAACATCATGCACCATCTTTGCAAGTGCCAGCACGACTTCAGGCTGGCGGAACGAGATTTTCAGCAGTTCCATCACCTGATCATCGGTCAATTCTCCCGGACAGACCAGAAAACTTTCCAGCATTCCAGCACGAGTGCAAAGACGATGCACGCGCTCTTTTCGGTTCAGCTCTGACATCTGGCGTTCAAGAATCTTCTCTCGGTGCTGGCAAGAGCGCAGCTTCTGCTCTGCTTTGGCTTTTTCGTTGCGGAGATAGGCAAGGTCGGTTTTGGGTTGGGTCAATGGCATCACGCTCCTTTTTCAGAAAATAAAAAGCCAAACAATCAGACCTGCTTTGCAACTGATTGTTTGGCGAGGAAAAGCGTATATGGTTTTGGCAGTTGAATCAAACAATGATAACGTGAACAGCACGCTCGTAATCAACTTTGCGAACGTATATTGTGTAGAGCGTTTGATAATTGACCTTTTGAAATGCAGTTCCGGCTCTTTCACGGGTTCCCATTGAAAACAGAGACGGTGATGATAAATCGCGTACTTTTGTTCGATAGGTTATTCCTGCCTTTTCTAAAAGCGATGTGTATTTTTGGTATTGAGATTGATTCGAGCAAACAACCAGCTCTTTTTGATTGAAAAATGGCAACATAGAAACTCCTAAGCATCTCACTTCTTGTCGAAAAATTTCAGCAGAAGTCCGATTATCAATGCAACGCCGCAGACCAATATAACCAGAATGGTTTGTGATGACAAGACGAAAAGCGGTTGAGGAAGCAGTCCCAGCATTCCACCAATAATAAATAAAAGCAATATTAGAATCACAATTGCAAATAGGATTGGCTTCTATTTTTTCATGCTGACACACTCCCTTCTTCAAGAAACAAACTATTATACGCGAACTCTTATAGATGCATTGAAATCATCTGCATCTTATTGTTACTATACATACAATAGAAGATTTCGTCCATGCTTTTGTACTAACATGGATAAAATCTGTCACGAAATCGGAGTGAACGGTATATCAGCAGTGAACTGGAACCACCCATTTTCATAGAACATCGTATACTCTCCACTGTATTTTTCAAGAATCAGCCGGATGTTCGCAAGTCCAAAACCATGCAGCTGTGGTTCTGGTTTTGTAGTTGGAATGGAACCATTTATAATTACAACAGGTTCCGATGTGTTTCGGACAGAGATAAAAAAGTCTTGCTGAACAACTGCCATAACATGAATCGCTTTATCGCCCTTGTCATACCGCTGACACGCTTCAATGGCATTATCCAAAAGGTTTGATAGAAGCACTACCATATCGGAGGCATCAAATGGGAGATTTGATAAATCATTCACTTCAAAATCAATGCTGATCTTCTTTTGAGTTGCTTCGGCAGCTTTTGTGTTGAAAAGCGCATCCAAGATAGGATGGTGCGTGTTAACAAGAAATAGTCGATCTGATTGCTGTTCGGTGATTTTTCCAAGATACTCTTCAGCAGCAGAATACTCTTGGCTTTTCATCAGTTGATTTAGAATATTCAGGTGGGCCCGAAAATCATGAACCTTTTTCCTTTGAGCGGAATAAAGTTCGCTTGCCGAGGCCATGCTTTTCGATTGCAGCTGAATCTGCTGATTAAGTGTCAATAGCTGTTCTCTTTCCGATGCGGCATATTCCATTCGCTCCAATAAAAAGAGGATTGCGATATTTGAAATAAAAATGAGAATGCAACAGCCAGCAGAAACAAATTCTTCTATATTGTGTCCGCTTGTAACGTAAAGTAGAATCACAAGCATTACAAACGATGCGCATGGAAATAGAAAGTAAAGAATCAGCTGCGAATGTTGAGCATGGCTTCTTGGTCTGCTTGTCATGCGCTGAAGCATTATTTTGCGAAACAGTGCAATAATAAATAATTCGGCAGAATAATAAGAGATTCCATAGATTAGAGATAGCGTCTTGTCAGCTTGAAACGTCTGAGCATCCATCCCACAAACTGCAGTTGCAAGCATTCCAGCAGCAAAAGACAAACTGTATGTTAAAAGATATTCTATAATGATAAGAAACAGCAAAAACTTTCCTGTAATGTTTTTATATAGGGCTCTGGCAGCAATAAAGCAGGATAGCAAAATCAAAAGAATCTTGATAATTTGATTTCGGTTTAAGAAAGCAGCATTGAATTCAATGGACGCATACATTAAAATGGTTTGAACTATTACGCCAACAAGAAATCTATGATTTTTCCAACGATGCGAAGCAAAAGCGTCTAAAAACAGACATACGCAGACTGAATCTATGATTGTGTAAACCAAACTGATTAAAGCATCCATCTACTTTTACCTCGCCAATGTAAATATTTCTGTTTTAGCTCATTATAATTCTTTTCGCTTGGAGCCAGACAAAGACCACCGCGCAATTGGACTTTATTGTATTGAAAGATTTCGACATAGTGCATATTGACAAGATAGCTTTTTTGAATACGAAGGAAACCGAGTGGCTCGATTTTTTCGGATAGTTCCGTTATGTTGCCGTAAAATTGGTATGCTGGGCGTTTTTCGTCCAACAAGTGCATAACAATGATTCTTCGATGAGATTCTAAATACAGAATGTCATTTACAGGTACATCAATAATTTCAGAGTTTATCGAAATTGTAACAAGCTGTTTCCGTTGAAGCACTTCTTGGACGGCTGAATCAAAGTAGGAATCAAGTTTAGCAGAGAAATCTGCTTTTAGTAAGTATCGAAAGGCTTGAACCTCAAATCCCTCTGGAGCATACTGAATGAAATTCGTAATGAAGATAATCACAATGTTTCCATTTTCTGCTCGTAACTTTCTGGCAAGCTCAATTCCATTTGTTTCGCCCATATCAATATCCAGAAGCGCAATATCATAAGGACGAGAAAAGTCTATTTGACTTGGCTGCGAAACTCCATAGAATCTTGATGATATCTGTGTTCCTTCGGTTTTCTTTTTGAGTGTTTCAATGACAGAATTAACGATCTGCCGTTCATCGTCACAAACCAAGACATTCATTTGGAAATCCCTCCATTGCACATGGAACTGCTTTTCATTACACAACATACAGATCTGCTCATCACAAGTATAATACGATTATGTTGAAACTTCAAATAGTCTGGTTAACGATTGACTTGTAATATGGCGAAATGTAGCTTTGGGGGCCTCTCATGCGGGAGGTCCACTGTTAGGGAACATACTATCTGTACGCACACCGATTTCGTTACAAAATTTCTCTGTTTCGCTACAAAATTGTGGACGTTAATTGATTCTTGTGCTTTGATGTTATCTAAACAAAAAGCAAGGAGGGAGTTTTGATGACCTGTAAAAATTGTGGTTATGAAAACAAGCTGGGTGTTCGATATTGCCAACGGTGCGGTCAATACATTGAGCCCAAACGGACATTGGCACAAGAAGTTAAATCGTGGGATTTTAGAAGTCTCGCTGGTGTTGGTCGTAGAGATGTAAATATTGCACCGCTATTTACTTCACCAGAAAACAAATCTCAGATGAAAAAAAGTCAAACACCTTCGCCAGTTGATCCGCTACCGGATGGAAGATGGTATTGCCCAGACTGTGGGAACTTAAATGATTCTTCCGAACGGTTTTGCAAAAGCTGTGGAAAAGTCCGATAACTACTAACAAACCGACAGCCCTCTATTTGCAACGACTGCAAGTAGAGGGCTGCTATTTTGCTTTGGATATTTTAATTAAAGGTTAGTCTTTCAGTCTGCCGTGATTGCAGCCAAGTGAGAAATAATGCTCAATTTCACCACCCAGCACAAGTTGGGCATACTCCAGCGGCTTATTGTACAGCAACCAGTCCAGTTCCGCCCGCTGTGCCGGGGTGTTGCCGTACTCGTCCTCAATGGCGATACAATCAATGGAAAGGGTGGTGCCATCTTCAAATCGGGCTTCCGCCCGGTTGGTGTCCATGTTGTAGCGACAGGAAAGCACTTTTTGAGAGTGATTATGGTCGAAATTCTGATTTCGTTTCATTTGAATCGCTCCTTTAATGATTTTGAAATTTAATTTTCAACGATATGTGGTATCTTTTTTCTTTCTCTTAAGTCACCCAACCGCACTGTCCCGCATCTGCCGGACGGTCAATGCAAGCTGCTCCTCGACTTGATTGTCCAGCTTGGCAAGGTAGCTACCCAGCTCCCCGGACAGGACCAGTTGATTGTACCGGATGGGATGATGTTCTTTCAGATACCTTTTATGTAAGCGGCCCCACCGCCCGGTGGGGTGCTGCTCTGTCGGGGCTGCTGCGGTCAGGTTCGGCAGATAGTGGTCATTGACAAGGGTGTAGTCCAGACCATTGTTGCTGTCGTGGAGCGTGTTCTTTAAGGTAGTCATGCTGCATTATCCTCCTTTGGTTTCGGCGTTGGGACTGCTTCTGGGTCGGGTTTCGGATTTCCTTTTTTCTTGTGATAGAATTCCAAGGTTTTCCTGTTGTGGTTAATTCTCCTGCACTTATCGGAACAAAATTCCTGCTGGCTGTGTGTAGGCCAGTAGGAGTGACCGCACACGGCACAGGTGCGTTTCCGATAGTAGTGAGTTCCTCTCTCGGCTTCTCTATCCGCTTTCTTTTGCTCCTGTCTTGCCTGAGTCCAGCATTCCCTTGAGCAGAAAAGCTGTCGGTTGCTCGTAGGTGTAAACACCTTCCCGCAGTGCGGACACGTTTTGGTTTTAATGATTTCGCCACCGTTTTTAGCGATTTTCTTTGCTTTTCGCTTTTCTCGATAGGCTTTTTCACGTTTGCGCTGCTTTTCCATGCGCTGCCGTTCTTCCTGCTCCTTCTGCGCTTTCAGTTCGGCAAGTTCTTCCTCAGTATAAGCAATATCGACTTGGCCGATATAGTTGAAATAAATGTCAACCTTTTGTGTGCGGGCATTGCCTGCACCCTCGGCTTCATAAACAACGATTTTATCGACAAGTTCGTTAAACATTGAATCGGAGATTTCTGTTGGATTTTTGCACTTGCGAATCAGCGAAATGAAATGCCGAATATCAGCAGAACTTGATTTATCTTCGGCAATTTCGGATTTCATCGTTTCCATCTGCGATTCCAATTCTGCTTGCTCGCTATCATACTGTGCCATCAGCTGCTTGTACTGTCGTTCGGGCAATAGTCCAGACATAAGATTTTCGTACAGACTACGAATAAGGGCAGAAAGCTCATCATAGCGTTTTTGACAACGTTTCAATTCCGATTGGTTCTGCTTCGGCTTTTCTTCACGTTTCTCTTTCCAAAGTGATTGCAGTTCCAAAGCGAAGGTTTCTTCATCTTTTAGAACAAATCTCGAAAAGCGTTTGACCGATGCCAATATCAGGGCTTCAACATTATCGGCACTGATTGAATGGGCAGTACAGCCATTCACCCGACTTGCATATCCACCACAACGATAAGAATATTGAGTAGACCCATCCTTTTTACTGTAGTGTGTTTGCAAGGTCAATCTTCTGCCGCAGTCGGCACAATACAGATACCCGCTTAAACGGTTGGTGTGCGTTCCCCAAGCAGAAGCACGATTCACTCGGCATCTGCGTTTCTGAACACTATCCCAAAGTTCTTGCGATATAATCGGTTCATGCGTGTTCTGGAAAACGTACTGTTCATCTTCATCTGTTTCTTTTCTCTTGTGAAGTTTGAAATTTGTGCTTACAGATTTTCGTAAAACAGTGTGTCCCAGATATTCCTGCCGACTTAAAATTGTTCTTACGGAGGAGGTGCCCCACAGGTACGGATTGGAGAACTTTGTCCCATTGTACTGCTCCGGGTGATACTTCTTTGCGTATGCAGCAGGAATCAGGACTTTTTCCTCTGTCAACAGTTCTGCGATTGTCCGTGGGCTTTTTCCTTCGTTCGCAAGAAGAAAAATGCGCTTTACGACTTCGGATGCCACCGGATCAACAACAAGTGTCTGCTTGTCGTTCGGCAAACGGTTATATCCATACGGAATAGAGCCGCTGCAACGTTTTCCATCTTTCATCCGGGCATCGAACACAGCCTTGATTTTATTGCTCGTGTCTTTGGCATACCATTCGTTCATAATATTCAAAAACGGAGCAAAATCATTGTCTGAAGCATTGTTGCTGTCGATGCTGTTGTTGATTGCAAGGAATCGGACGTTTTTCTGTGGGAACAGAACTTCCGTATAAAAACCGACTTGCAGATAATTTCGTCCTAAGCGGCTCATATCCTTCACAATCAGCGTTTCGACATTTCCTGCTTCTACTTCTTTTATCAGCGATTGAAAGCCGGGACGATTGAAATTCACACCTGAAAAGCCATCATCTGTAAAATGTCGGATGTTCTTGAAGCCGTTCTTTTTGGCGTAATCTTCCAGATATTTCTTTTGGTTGGTGATGGAATTCGATTCACCAGCAAGATCATCATCTCTTGACAAACGCTCATAGAGTGCGGTAATTCTTGGTGTTTTCGGCATTTGTTCTACCTCCTTTCTTATGGAATCTTTCAATTTAGGACAATCAATTTTATTGTCCTGATTAAGTATAGCCTTCCGGGGCCAGTTCGATGGCCGTGGTCGTCTCACCAAAGGTGGATGCCCAGCAGTCGAAGTGAGTCAGCTTTTTCTGCTGCAAGGTGCTGTACTGGAGGTAGCGCATGACCGTGTACAACTCGGTCATGGAGTTGCTCACGGGCGTTCCTGTGGCGAACACCACGCCCCGCCCGCCGGTGATCTCATCCAGATAGCGGCACTTGCCGAACATATCGCTGGATTTCTGGGCTTCGCTGGTGGATAATCCTGCGACATTACGCATTTTTGTCGTGAGGAACAAATTTTTGAACGCATGTGACTCGTCCACAAACAGGCGGTCAACGCCCAACTGCTCGAAGGTAACCACATCGTCTTTACGCTCATCGGAGCGCAGTTTTTCTAGCTTGGTTTCCAGCGTTTTCCGGGTCTTTTCCATCTGTTTGATACTGAAATTTTCACCTGCGTGGGCTTTCAGCTCGTTGATGGCGGCAAGCGTTTCGTCAATTTGCTCCTGAATGATGCGCTCCTGCCGTTCAAAGGACAGCGGAATGCGCTCGAACTGGCTGTGCCCAATGATGACCGCATCGTAGTCACCGGTGGCGATACGAGCGCAGAATTTTTTGCGGTTGGCGGTCTCAAAGTCCTTGCGCCGTGCCACCAGCAACTTGGCATTGGGGTAGAGGTTCAGAAACTCCGAAGCCCACTGCTCTGTCAAATGGTGGGGCACTACGAACAAGGATTTCTGGCACAAACCAAGGCGTTTTGCTTCCATGGCAGAGGCAGCCATTTCGTAGGTCTTGCCCGCACCAACTTCGTGTGCAAGCAGCGTATTGCCGCCATAAAGCACATGAGCGATGGCGTTGCGCTGGTGCTCCCGGAGGGTGATCTCCGGGTTCATGCCGACAAATTTGATGTGGGAGCCGTCATATTCACGGGGGCGGGTAGAGTTGAACAGCTCGTTGTACTGTTTCACCAGCGCAATGCGCCGCTGGGGGTCCTGCCAGACCCAGTTCGCAAAAGCGTCCTTGATGACCTGCTGTTTCTGCTGTGCCAGCATGGTCTCCCGCTTGTTCAGTACACGTTTGAGTTTGCCATCAGCATCCTCAATGGTGTCGTAGATGCGGACATCTTTCAGGTTCAGGGTCTCCTCCAGAATCTTATAGGCGTTGGCACGGCTGGTGCCGTAGGTTTCGGAAGAGATAATGTCGCCCCGTCCCGTAGCGGTCTTACCTTCCACGCGCCACTCGGCGGTGTAAGGAGAATATCTCACTTTGACTGCATGGCGCAGATAGTAGGGGATCTGGAAAATCTCGGTCATAAATTTTTGAATGATTTCAGGTGCAAGCCATGTGGCACCCAGCCGTACATCAATTTCAGATGCTTCCAGTTCTCTGGGCTGTGCTTTGGTCAGTGCATCCACGTTGACCACAAATTCCGGGTTGGTCTCGGCGGCAAACTGCGCCATCCGCAGCTTCGCCCGGACATCGCCGGAAAGGTACTCGTCTGCCATCTGCCAGCCGGCTTCCGGGTCGGTGGGGTCGGCGGCGGGGTCCTTGAAGATCACACCCGAAAGTTCGGTGGTAATGCGCCCGTACTCACCGGGAGTGCCCAGCAGTTCTGCCATATAGGGCAAATCCACTTTGCCATGCTCACCAATAGATACCGCCAACGCTTCGCTGGGGGTATCCACGCTGGTAACGGTACGCTCCGGGCGAATAGTGCGCTTGGTGAACATTGCAGCCTTGCTCTTGAGCTGCCCCTGCTCGTCCAGATTTTCCAAAGAGCAGAGCAAATAATACGAGGAATCCTGCTCAAACAGCCGCCCATTTTTGCGGTCGTTCAGCAGCCCATATTTGGCGGTAAAGGCATCATAGGCGGCGTTCAGCTTGGCCTGTGTCGCTTGAATGTCCTCGTCCGGGTAGTCGTTCAACTGCTGGTCAATCAGGTCGTTGACGATCTGGCGCAGCTCCACCATGCCGGTGACACGCCCCTTGGCGGTATCGGACAGCTCCACCTGCGTCATCACGGAATTTTCCCGGTAGAACACCTCGCCGTCCACCACCGTGTAGGAGAAGTTTTTGACCTCCGGGTCAGCCGGGAGAATGTGCTTCTCATTTTCGGCATCCGCAATATCTGGTGTTTCTACCTCAACTTTGGTGTATTGCCCCTCAATATGCTGTACCGCTTCTGCAAGCTGGTCTGCAAGGCTGGTGCCCTCGATGGGTGCAACGGTCAGGTCGTGACCATATTGGGTGCTTTCCATCGTGAGCTGCCCCAGCACCATCTCCGGGTGGTCTACGAAATACTGGTTGATGGCAAAGCCATCTTCCGTTTTGCCCAACTGTACCCATGCAGGTTCGATGTCCGCAGGGCGGTCACGCTTCTGCAAAAAGATAATATCGCTGACAACATCCGTGCCTGCATTTGCCTTAAACGCATTGTTGGGCAGACGGATGGCACCCAGCAAATCGGCACGCTCTGCCATGTGTTTGCGGGCAGAAGAATCTTTACTGTCCAGCGTGTAACGACTGGTAACAAACGCCACAATGCCGCCCGGACGCACTTGGTCGATGGCTTTCGCAAAAAAATAATTGTGAATCGAAAATCCCAGCTTGTTGTACGATTTATCGTTGACCTTGTACTGACCGAAAGGCACGTTGCCCACCGCTAAATCGTAGAAATCACGGCGGTCGGTGGTCTCAAAGCCAGCCACGGTAATGTCTGCCTGCGGGTACAGTTTTTTCGCAATACGCCCGGTGATGCTGTCCAGTTCCACACCATATAGGCGACTGTCCGCCATGCTATCCGGCAGCATCCCAAAGAAGTTGCCTACACCCATGGACGGTTCCAGAATGTTACCACTGCGGAAACCCATGCGCTCCACGGCATCGTAAATGCCATGGATCACGGTGGGACTGGTGTAGTGGGCGTTCAGGGTACTGGAACGGGCGGCGGCGTACTCGTCCTCGGAGAGCAGCCCTTTCAGTTCAGCATATTCCTTTGCCCAACTATCCTTGCTGGGGTCAAAAGTGTCTGCCAGACCGCCCCAGCCCACATACTGCGAAAGCACCTGCTGTTCCTCGGCGGTGGCACCACGGTGCTCCGCCTCCAACCGAAACAGGGTGCGGATGGCTTCGATGTTCCGGGCATATTTCTGCTTTGCGCCACCCTCGCCCAGATGGTCGTCCGTGATGCGGAAGTTCCCGGCAGGCACAGCATTCAGGGCTTCGTCTAAGGCAGTGGCATCCGGGAAGGTCTGCACCTTTCCGTCCATCACGGTAGAGATGGGCAGTTCGTCCAGTTCTTCGTCGGAAAGTTCCGGCTCAACTTGCCGCAGCCCGTCCTCGAATTGTTGCTTGCTGATGACTTCGTTATCCCACGACTGCCCGTGCGCACTGGTGTCGATGCGAACATCCGTTTCACCTACATAGCCGATTTTGCCCTCGATGGTTCGTGTGAGAAGGTCTACCACAACATCGTCCCCGACCTTATAATCAACGGCCTTTTCGGGAGCAGCGTCAAGGGTCTCGTCCTGCTGTTCGTACAATTCCCGGACAACAGATAGCGGTTCTTCCCGAAAAATTGGCATCCGCAGGTCGGCCAGTGCCATATCCTGCAAGGAAACCTTGCCCTTATCAAAATCCACTCCGTCAATCCGAAATTTCCGGCCATCCATATTGATGATGGAGCCGATGGGCAGATAGTCCTCTTTGTGCAGATGTTTAGTCTGGTGATGAGTCCCATCTTCGTTCAATCCGGCAAGGTAAACATCGTTGCCCACAGACCACAATTCTTTTGACTTTCTTGCCCATAAGCTAGGTGGAAAGCCTGTGACCTGAACTTCGCCCAGTGCTGTTTCACTCGTAAACAAAGCACTGTTGAGAACTTTTGCGACCTTGGCAGCATCTTCTCCATAGAACATAAAATTGCCGCCAGCTTCAAATCCAACCAGAGTATCCGGGTGCTGCGCCTTTAATGCAGTGTATTCGGCTGCACTGGCGGCGTTCAGTTCAAGGGGAAAGTCGATGGCTCTTCTTTCTTTGTCCGACAGGTAGCGGTTAGACTGAATCATCAGGTTAATATATTTTTCGACCCGATCCCAGCGGAGAAGCACTTTCTGATGGTCGGGATAATGCTCAAACGTCAGACCCTTGCTGTCATGGTCAAGCCAACCACTGCTTCCGTCTAGATAAGTGTGTGAAGAACCGCCGGGGCCATACGGCGCATATTCGTTGGCAAGAGCTTTTGCCCGGAGTTTTCGGTCAGGCTGCAACTGATAAATTTTCCATATCCGAAGTTTGCTGCCTTCAACATTGGAACCTTTCCGCAGCGCATTTTCAATCTCCGCCTGCGACAAAACAAAAGCGGAGGGCAATTTTTCGCTCTCCGCTTGGTCGATTTTTCCAATTTGTTCAGCTTCGGTAGGGATGTGGGCATCGAAGAAACTTAACTGTAAATCAGTTCGTTCAGCACCAGTTCCTCGGCCTGTGCTTTCAGACTGTTCATGTGCTGCACCCACCCCATCTGATGCTGCTCCTTGTTCGGAGCCGGGTTCTGCTTCAGCAGTCCCTGCATGGTCTGCTGCATCTGGCTCTCTGCCGTCTGCTCCACCTCCATCAGGTGCGGGTATAGGCTCCCGTTCAGGAGCATCGAATTGTACAGCACCGGGCGATGCTTCATCAGGTGAGTCCGGCGCAGTCTGCCGTATTTGCCCAGTGCTTTCTCCTGCTGGGGCAGGGTCAGGTTCGGGAGCTGGTAGTCCCCGACGGTCGAGTAGGTCACGTTCCTGCTGTTCATATTCATACTGGCTCCTTTCTACATTGCGGCGGCGGATTGTTGTTTTTACGGTTCTTTCAATGTTGCGTAGCACGTCCCGGCTACATTCGCTGACTGCGGTGCCCAGCGCATACACGGCGGCAGGAGTTGAAAAGGAGAAGATGGCCTGAAAATCGTCCCGGTCAAAATGTCCCGCTGGCTCAAAGCCGCAGCGTTCGAGAACAGTGTAGGTGATACTGATTGCGGCGGCACTTTTGAACTGGAACTCCTGTCCGGCTTCATCATAATCCATCAGGAGAGAACCGTCAACGATGTCGAGAATGTCACCGCTGTTGTTATCCCAATAGGAATCCACCAGCTTGCCACAAACATCTGCAAGCTGCTGGCTGACACGCTCCCCGCTGATGCCGTAGGTGGCGGCGAGCATTTCCGAAATCGGCTGCTTCAGGTCATCGTTGTACTGCCACATCTCCGGGTCACGGGAATTGCGGCGCACCCCGGTGTCGCTTACGTCAAAGACGTAGTGCAGCCGGGGGAATCCGCTGGATTCGTCCAGCAGAGCGATGCCCTTGGCACCCCGGCGCACATAACGGTTCATCCGGTTGTTCCAGATGTCAAAGTCGGCGCAGGCGGTGGCATCCGGGCGCTGGGCGTAGATCATCAGCTGGTCGGGAAAGCTGTACTTGTACAGCCGGGATGCTGTGGTCAGGTAGTCCGTCCAGCTTTCCCAGTACCGGGTCAAGCCGTTGGCCGTGCGCTGGGCAAGGGCGAGATATTCTTCGGTTTTGCTTGGCATTTTAGCCTCCTTTCAGCTCTGTGATAAACAAAAAAGCGAGCGGCCTTTTCAGGTCACTCGCTTATGGAATCTATGGTAGTTTATTCGTGTTTTGCGGCAAACTTTTCTGCCATCTCCAGCAGACGGTCAAAGGTCTGCTTTTCTTCCGGCTCCTCGATCAGCTTTGCAAGGAGCGCACGGAACACACATGAATCCAACGGTGCTATCAAGACTGCATTTTTGAGGGCTTCAAAAACAGAACCCATTTGGTAGACTCAATCTGGATGCGATCAGAAGATTTTTCCAACTATGCCGCCTAAGATAACACCTAGTATGCAAAAGAACCAATTACTTTTTTTAGTGGAAAGCATCTCGTTTCTGTGTTCTTCTTTTTGTCGTTGTAACTCATCTTCATATACTTCTTGGGAGTGGCGCAGTTGGTCATACAATTGTTCTACTCTCTTTTCCAATCGTTCGAGAACAAGTTCGGATGATGTAGTCCCAGAAGTTTCGGAATCGGACAAGATTCGTGATATAACATCTTTGCTTGCCAATGGAGTAGTTTCATCACCGTTTCGTATATAAGCTCCTCCACCAGCAATGATGATTGATTTGGATTTTTCAACTTGAACAACAGCCAAAGTTTTCTCCTTATACTGAACTGTATAAGTATAGCAGATGCCTTCAAGCGAATTGGCTCTAATAACTTTTCTGAGGACTTCCAATTCATTGTTGGTGATTCCATCTGCAAGTTTGCGACATTCGTCATAGCCAAAAATGATGACTCCGCCCTCTGCATTAGCAAATGCACTAATAATTTTGGGTAATGAATTATGCGAGCCGCTTACTCTCGTCTTAAACTCAACTGTGTTACTTTCACCAGCTTGTAGTATTAAACTGATGTTATCGTTAGAAACGATATTCATGCTTTTTCTCCTTTTCCACCTTTGCTATATGTTTTTTCATCATCGACCTAAAGCGCCTGCATAAAATCAACTTGTTGTACTGAGTATACCACAATGCAAACCAGTATAAAAGATGTTATGTACGCCGCCCGCAGGCGGCAAAAGTCAGTCCGGGGGAAATTCCAGTTCGGCAAATTCCGCATCGGTCAGCAGTTTCAGCTTTTCGATAACGCCCTCCGACAGTTCCCGCAGAGTAGTTTCGTCCGGCATCAGGTAGCACTGCATCAGCCGCAGTTCGTGGATAAGCCCCAGCCGGGTTCCGGTGTTGTAAAGCATCATCAGCATGAGTTCCTCATGGTCAAAGTTCATGCGCATCCCTCGCTTTCCGGCAGACGGTAGGATTGCACTCCGGGGCATCGCACTTTTCCCTGAGATTCATCAGCACCGAAGGACGTTCCGGCTTTGTATCCAGAAACCCCGGCAGTTCCTTGAAGCCGATGCTGTCCACATAATGCGCTGAAATCTTCCCATCCTGATTCAGCATGATTACATCGCTGACCGACAGGCTGTGCCCGTGGTAATCCGTCGGGCGAGCGCAGTTGAATTTCTGGTACAGCTGCTCCAGTAGTTCGGCTTGCGGAACGCTGCGCTTTCCTTCCGGGAGATTTCCCCGGTACAGGATCTCGTAATTCTCAACGGACGGAGCGATGTTCTGCTTATTCAGATAGCGCATGGCGGCAAAGCGGAGCGCAGGGTCGGCATCCTGTTGCAGCTGCATGACCAGATAGCAGTCGTGTCCGCTTTGCTGGAATTGCTTCATCCGATAGGACTGAATCTCGTTTCGGTCTGCGAGCTTCTGGGCAAACTCCTCTTGTGTGAGCGGGATGCAGTCCTTGTTCCGCAGATTGTAGCTGTACAGTATCTCGTCCCGCACCTCCTCGATCATCAGTTCGAGCGCGTCAATTTTCCCACGCTCCAACAGGCAGCAGTCGCCCTGATAGAGGGCGTAATTCCATGCACCGCCGTCCTCTGCCTGCACGATAAGGTAATAATCGTATTCCAGATTCCATGCTCGGCAGTTCTGCTGCGTCAGCGGCTCCGGCTCCACGATGGCATGGCTACGTGCCATGCGCTCTGCAAATTCACAGATGTGCTGCACCGATGATCCGATCTTCATGTGGTAGTCATCGAGGTATTCGACCTTCTCGGAGCGCTGATGTCCATCCGGGAAAGTCATCTGCACAACGCCGCCGTCCGGCACCCGAAACAGTTCGTTGTACATCGGGTCAATGAACCGCACATCATTGTCCGGCAAAGAACGTGGAGCCAGATTCCGGCGTTTGCGAACCCCGGAACGAAACTTCTCCAAGGTGGTGACGGCAACATTCTGAATCTTCCCCACAGGCTCGTCCTGATGTTCTGCCAGATAGTACGCACGGGCGGTCTCGATGCGCCGCTGGGTGTTGCCCAGAGCTTCCCGCGGAATCTGCCCTTCCTCCACCGGGAGCGGGCTGTTCTTGTCGAAAACCTCGTACCCGACCCCTTCCAAATTCTCCCGCAGATGAAGGTACAAATGCTCGTTGAGGAGGTAGACCGCCTCGTTATCCTTTATTACAGCGTCATCCTTCATCAGCAGCCACCCTCAAATTCCAAACTGAACTTGCTGCGGCCATCGGCCTCGGTGCCCAGCAGCACAGTGGCATTGTAGGTCTTGCCCTTGGCGCTCTTGCAGTCCTTCAGGCGGACCCGGCCATCCCGCAGCAGCTTGTCCGCCACATGAGTATCCAGACGCTTGCCCAGACGCTTGAAGAACGCATTGTCCTTCCACAGGACAAAACGGCACTCCCGGTTCTCGCAGAACCAGCCCTTTTCACGCTCCACGACAGGCTTCCCACAGTTCGGGCAGACACCAATAATTTTGTTTTTCATAAGCGCACTCGCTCCTTTCCTAGCCTCGGTGGTCGTTACCAGCGAGGAGATCATCTCTTTGATTTCAGTCATAAAAGTTTCCGGCTCCATTTCGCTGCGCTCAATACGCAGCAGCTTCGTTTCCCAATCGGCGGTCATTTCCGGGGACTGGATCTCTTCGGGCATCACGGTAATGAGGGCTTTTCCTTTATCCGTGGGCAGCAGCACCTTGGTTTTCTTGTTGCCCTTGCGCTCCAGAAAGCCCTTCTGCACCAGCTTTTCAATGGTGGCGGCGCGGGTTGCCGGGGTGCCGATACCCTGACGTTCCACACCCTCCGGCATACTGTCTGCACTGGCGGTTTCCATCGCATGAAGTAGAAGGTCCTCGGTGAAATGCTTCGGCGGGGACGTTTGACCTTCTTTCAGTTCAGCATTGAGGATGCCGCACTCGTTTTCCGCTGCGTTGGGCAGGGCGGTGAGTTCTTGCTTCCGATTCAGGATGTCTGCCAGCACCTTGCGCTCCACCGCTTTCCAGCCTTCCTCCAGAATCTCCTTGCCTTTGGCGGTAAATTCCTCCCCGGCACATTCGGTGGTCAGCAGGGTTTCCAGATACCGGAAGGGCTTGCTCACCGCCATCAGCGTCCGGGCGATGATGAGCTTCAGGACATTCTGCTCCCCCTTGGGCAATGCGTCCAGATCGGCTTGCAGCATACTGCGAGTGGGCAGGATAGCGTGGTGGTCGGTGACTTTTTCCCGGTTGACGGTGCGCCGTGTCCGGGGCACAGCTTCGTCCACATCTTCCGGGGTAATGTCGAGAAAAACCTCCAGTGCCTCGGTTAGTTCTTCCAGCATTTCCTCGTCATCGTCGGTGATATAGCAACTATCAGTTCTGGGATAAGTGGTAAGTTTCTTCTCATAAAGGCTCTGCACATAGTCCAGCGTCTGCTGTGCGCTGTACCCCAGCAAGCGGTTGGCATCCCGCTGAAGGGTGGTCAGGTCGTACAGCGACGGCGGACTCTCGGACTTTTCCTTGCGGGTGATGCGCTGGATCGTTGCTACCATCTCCTTTCGGCAGGCTTCCAGCAGGTTTTCGGCAACGGATTTTTCGGGAATGCGGCGGCTGGATGCCGTGCATCCGCTGGTCAGTTCCAGATCCACCGTGTAGAATTTCTCCGGCACAAAGGCAGCGATGGCGGCTTCCCGCACCACCGTTATGGCAAGCACCGGGGTCATAACACGCCCTACCGCCAGCGGTTGACCGTACAGGCACGAAAAAAGCCGGGATGCATTGATGCCGACCATCCAGTCGGCACGTTCCCGGCAGAGTGCTGCGTTGTACAGCGCATCGTATTCAGTTGACGGTTTGAGGTGGGCAAAGCCCTCTCGGATAGCACTTTCTTCCATGCTGGACAGCCACAGGCGGGAAAAAGGCTTTTTGCACCCGGCCTGCTCATAGACCAGCCGGAAGATCAGTTCTCCCTCCCGTCCGGAATCTGTAGGATAGTTCTCGGAGGTGACTTTTCTGACTTTGTTACTCGATGGCATCC